>DSTMR04002__coassemble_585_pt1 | contig 101806 bp, 99 predicted proteins | sample DSTMR04002__metabat2_high_PE_019 | metagenome-assembled genome bin DSTMR04002
TAGAGCATTGGACTTTTAATCCAAGGGTCGAGGGTTCGAGCCCCTCGCGACTCATCAAGAATTAAAAAAGTTCTTGACATTCGATTGTTAATCTTGTAAGATTAAATAGTCGTCTTAAGGACATCATGATGCTGACTTAGCTCAGTTGGTAGAGCATCTGTCTTGTAAACAGAGGGTCGGAGGTTCGAATCCTCTAGTCAGCATTATGCGGAAGTAGTTCAGTGGTAGAACATCACCTTGCCATGGTGGGGGTCGCGGGTTCGAATCCCGTCTTCCGCTTTTAATAATTATGCCGGGGTGGCGGAACTGGCAGACGCACAGGACTTAAAATCCTGCGGTGAGTGATCACCGTACCGGTTCGATTCCGGTCCTCGGCATTGAATATGCACCCATAGCGCAACTGGATAGAGTGTCTGACTACGAATCAGAAGGTTGTAGGTTCGACTCCTACTGGGTGCATTATCGGGAAATAGCTCAGTTTGGTAGAGCACTTGGTTTGGGACCAAGGGGTCGCAGGTTCGAATCCTGTTTTCCCGATAAATGAGTTTTTCTCAATTAATATTTCATCGCGGTGTAGCTCAGCTGGCTAGAGCGTTCGGTTCATACCCGAGAGGTCGAGGGTTCGATCCCCCCTGCCGCGATTGGATCTGAGAACTTGGACCTTTAGCTCAGTTGGTTAGAGCAGACGGCTCATAACCGTCCGGTCGTAGGTTCGAGTCCTACAAGGTCCACTTAGTTAAATATCATGGAGGATTACCCAAGTCTGGCTGAAGGGAACGGTCTTGAAAACCGTCAGGTCGGGGCAACTCGGCGCGGGAGTTCGAATCTCCCATCCTCCTTATTATAATCGCGGGATGGAGCAGTCTGGTAGCTCGTCGGGCTCATAACCCGAAGGTCGTAGGTTCAAATCCTGCTCCCGCAATTATGGTTCGTTGGTCTAGTTGGTTTAGGACGCCTGCCTGTCACGCAGGAGATCACGGGTTCGAGTCCCGTACGAACCGTTTGATGGCTCGGTAGCTCAGTCGGTAGAGCAAAGGATTGAAGCTCCTTGTGTCGGCAGTTCGATTCTGTCCCGCGCCATTATCCCTAATGCGGGTATAGTTTAGTGGTAAAACCACAGCCTTCCAAGCTGTTGTCGCGAGTTCGATTCTCGTTACCCGCTTAATAAGTTGAATAACTTGTTATGTTGAATGGATCTGTAGCTCAGCTGGTTTAGAGCGCACGCCTGATAAGCGTGAGGTCGATGGTTCGAGTCCATTCAGATCCATTTGGAGAAGTACTCAAGTGGCTGAAGAGGCACCCTTGCTAAGGGCGTAGGTCGGTAACACGGCGCGGGGGTTCGAATCCCCCCTTCTCCGTAAGCCAATATGACCCGTTGGTCAAGTGGTTAAGACACCGCCCTTTCACGGCGGTAACATGGGTTCAAATCCCGTACGGGTCATTTCTTTCTTATACATATTCCTTATCGCGGGATGGAGCAGTCTGGTAGCTCGTCGGGCTCATAACCCGAAGGTCGTAGGTTCAAATCCTGCTCCCGCAATTATGGTTCGTTGGTCTAGTTGGTTTAGGACGCCTGCCTGTCACGCAGGAGATCACGGGTTCGAGTCCCGTACGAACCGTGTGACTTATAATTACGCATCGCTTCGGCGATGCTTTTTTTGTGCTCCAAATTCTCAATCTCAAACTGAAACGAATTATCAAAAGAGGGGAGAGTTAATGAATTGTATAAGATTTATTTCAAATGATGATTTTCCTTTGATTTTATAAGTATTTTACGATATAAAGTAAAATATAAATTTTAGTTTGAGGTATGAAAATGAAGAAGAGAAAAGGTCGAATTACAAGTCGAAGAGAATTATATCATTTGAAAAAAATCCAAAAGGTTAAGAAAGCAACAACCGCTTTAGGAACCTCGTTAATGGTTGGAACTGTTGGATTGTTAATGGGGAATAGAGATAAGGTCCAAGCGGATACAACCGTTCATGTAGATAAGACAAATGAAACGTCATCGAGCACGAGTAAGGTTGCCCAGTCGAGTTCACAGTCAGCAACTTCAAGTTCAGTTCAATCATCATCGGTTGCAGCAGGATCACGGGTTACCCGGGAAGTCGTTTATTCGTCAAGTTCAAGTTCGAGTTTAAATATAGCAAAGAATGCTTCATCACAAAGTGAAAGCTCAGGTCAAAGCAGTTCAAACGTTAAAAATTCGAGTGCGTCTTCAGTGTCAAACGCGTCGTCTTTGCAAAATCATGAACCAGGTAAAACGGCCGAAAGCTCATCAACAGCAAGTTCAGTAGCAAGCTCTTCAAGTTCGAAGAGCGAATCATCAAGTTCACAATCATCAGTTAAACCTGAAAAGCAAAACTTAGCTGTTCAAACAGGACCATCTGAACAGGATTTGCAAAAACAATGGGCTGCTGAAATTTCATCATATCCAGAAAACGTTCAATCATTTTTGAATACGATTGGACCAGTCGCACAGCAGGTTGCCCAAGAAAATGGAATCTATGCTTCTGTAATGATTGCGCAGGCAGCGTTAGAAAGCGGCTGGGGAAATAGTGCTTTAAGTACTGAAGGCCACAATTTATTCGGTGTAAAATGGAATGGAACGGGAAATTATGTTACGATGCCGACCCAAGAGTACTATGGCGGTCAATGGCATACGATCAATGCGAAGTTTCAAAGTTATAACAGTTATTATGATTCATTAACTGGTTATGCCCAGTTGATTAAGAATAATTTTCCAAATTCAACCCGGGCCAATGCCGCTACGCCGCAAATTGCAGCGGCTAACTTAAAGAACGGGGTGTATGGTTCTTACGCAACTGATCCGAATTATGCCAATTCCCTTGATCGGATGATCAGTGATTATGGGCTGACCCGGTATGATGTATATACAGGAACTTCATCGACGAACCAAAACCAGCAAAATTCAAATGCAGCAAATAGCAATCAACACGAAAGTCAAATTTCAGCTGGAAATGGAAATCAGATCCCAGACACATACACGGTTAAAGCGGGCGATTCATTGTGGGGAATTTCACAAACATACGGGACAACGGTCAATAATTTGAAGCAGATTAATAATTTATCTTCAAATGTAATCTACGTCGGTCAAGTGTTGAAATTAAAACAACAATCAAATTCAACGTCAAATCAAGCACCGCAGTCAACGGCTGATACCTACACTGTGCAATCCGGCGACACATTGTGGGAAATTGCAAATACGCATGATACAACGGTTAATAATTTGAAACAAATTAATGATTTAACGTCGGATACGATTTACGTCGGTCAAGTGTTGAAATTGAAACAGCAATCAACGACTCAACAAGGATCGTCCCAACCAAGTCAATCAAATTCAAGTGATTTCTATACTGTTAAGGCGGGCGATTCACTATGGAAAATTGCGATGGGGAATGATTTGACGGTTGATCATTTAAAGCAAATGAATAACTTGACGACTAATACGATTTACGTTGGCCAACAATTGCGAATCAAAGAAGGACAAACAAATTCACAACCAAGCCAATCAAATTCGCAAACGAACCAGTCCAGCCAAAATACAGGGACATATACGGTTAAAGCGGGCGACACTTTGTGGGGAATTGCAAATGACCATGACACAACGGTAAATGCGTTGAAACAGAATAATCATTTGAATTCTGACACGATTTATGTCGGTCAGGTATTATCACTTGGTCAGGCAACTTCAACGAGCTCACACAGCCAATCAAGCGCTTCTGCACAATCATCGTCGCCAACCAATGGAACGTATATGGTTAAGGCCGGCGATACGTTGTGGTCAATTGCGAACGCGAATGACATGACGGTTGCTCAGTTGAAGCAGAAGAATGATTTAAGTAACGATACAATTTATGTTGGGCAAACGCTGAATGTTTCTTCTGCAAAATCAGCTTCAACAACTTCAACGGCTTCAGCAACGTATACGGTCAAGTCGGGTGATTCATTATGGAAGATTGCATCGGCAAACGGAACGACCGTTAACCAATTAAAATCATTGAATAATTTGAGTTCAGATTTGATTTATGCAGGGCAACAGTTGAAACTCCGGTAATCTGAATTGAAATGCAGCCGGTGATATGATAAAATTACTTTAACATTTAACGCAGATAAGGAATAGTAGATGATAGCTTGGTTTTCAGAGAGAACATGGCGGTGTGAATGTTCAGCGAGGCATTATCGAACTCGCCTTTGAGTCTTTGACTGAATCAAGTAGGTTGAAGCGGTGGTAAGCCGTTATCTTATTGAGAGCCGATTAAATCGGAAGATAGGTGGTACCGCGATCAATTCGTCCTATTCAAGTGAAAGCTTGGATAGGACTTTTTACGTTAAATTAAATTTTGAAATGAAGGAGCAAAACGATGGCATACGATCACAAGAAGATTGAAAAGAAATGGCAACGTTACTGGGATGAACACAAAACGTTCAAGACAACGGAAGATTCGAATAAGAAGAAATATTACGCAATGGATATGTTCCCTTATCCATCAGGTCAAGGATTGCACGTTGGTCACCCGGAAGGATACACGGCAACGGATATTCTTTCACGGATGAAGCGGATGCAAGGATATAACGTTCTTCATCCAATGGGCTGGGATGCGTTCGGTTTGCCAGCTGAACAATATGCATTAAAGACTGGCCACTCTCCACGTGAATTTACGCAAAAGAATATTAACAACTTCCGCCGTCAAATCAAGTCACTTGGACTTTCATATGATTGGGACCGGGAAGTTAATACAAGTGATCCGTCATATTATAAGTGGACCCAATGGATCTTTGAACAACTTTACAAGAAAGGCTTAGCATACGAAGCTGAAGTTCCGGTTAACTGGTCACCAGATTTAGGAACGGTTGTCGCAAACGAAGAAATCGTTGATGGCAAAACTAAGCGGGGCGGATTCCCGGTTGTGCGGAAGCCGATGAAACAGTGGATGTTGAAAATCACCGCTTACGCTGACCGGTTGATCGATGATTTAGATGACTTAGACTGGCCAGAAGCAATCAAGGAACAACAACGGAACTGGATCGGCCGGTCAGTGGGAGCCGCAGTGAACTTTAAGGTTGATGGGCAAGATCAACAAATTGAAGTCTTCACAACGCGTCCAGACACGATTTACGGAGTTTCAGTCCTTGTTTTAGCGCCTGAACATGATTTGGTTAAGAAGTTAACAACCGCTGATCAAAAGGATGCCGTTGACAAGTACATCGAAGAAGTTTCGCACAAGTCAGATTTGGAACGGACAGACCTTGCGAAAACGAAGACCGGAGTATTTACCGGCAGTTACGCAATCAACCCGGTAAATGGCGAAAAAATTCAAATTTGGATCGCTGATTATGTTTTGTCATCATACGGAACAGGGGCAATCATGGTTGTTCCAGCTCACGATGATCGGGATTATGAATTTGCGAAGAAATTTGATTTGCCAATCAAGCCGGTCATCGAAGGCGGCGACATTGAAAAGGAAGCCTATACCGGCGAAGGCAAACACATTAACTCTGGTTTCTTGGATGGAATGGATAAACAAGAAGCCATCAATAAGATGTTTGACTGGTTGGAAGAACACGGCGTGGGTCACAAGAAGGTCAACTACCGGTTGCGTGACTGGTTATTCTCACGGCAACGTTACTGGGGCGAACCAATTCCAGTTATTCACTGGGAAGACGGCGAAACAACGCTTGTTCCGGAAGACCAATTACCATTGGAACTTCCAAAGACGGATAATATCAAGCCGTCAGGAACAGGTGAAAGTCCGTTAGCCAACCTTGATGACTGGGTAAACGTAGTTGATGAAAATGGACGGAAAGGCCGGCGCGAAACAAACACAATGCCGCAATGGGCCGGAAGTTCATGGTACTTCTTGCGTTACGTTGATCCGCATAACAAGGAAGCCTTGGCTGATTACAATAAACTGAAAGAATGGATGCCGGTCGATCTTTACATTGGTGGGGCTGAACACGCGGTTCTTCACTTATTGTATGCCCGGTTCTGGCACAAATTCCTTTATGACTTAGGCGTTGTTCCAACGAAGGAACCATTCCAACGGTTAGTTAACCAAGGAATGATTCTTGGCGAAAACCATGAAAAGATGTCGAAGTCGAAGGGCAACGTTATTAATCCTGATGACATTGTTGAAAAATACGGGGCCGATACATTACGGGTTTACGAAATGTTTATGGGTCCGTTGGAAGCTTCAAAGCCATGGACTGAAGATGGTTTAAACGGGGCTTACAAGTTCGTTAACCGGATCTGGAACTTATTGATCGATGAAGATGATAAGTTGCGTGACCGGGTATCAACGGCCAATGACGGCAAGTTAGATAAGATCTACAACCAAACGGTCAAGAAGGTTACGGAAGACTTTGAGGACTTGCATTTCAATACCGCAATTTCACAATTGATGGTCTTTGTCAATGAATGCTACAAGGCTGACATTCTTCCGCTTGAATACATGGAAGGCTTTGTGAAGCTGATTGCACCGGTAATGCCGCACATTGCCGAAGAATTATGGACAAAACTTGGGCATGTTGGAACGATCACCTATGCAGAATGGCCAACATACGATGAAAGCAAGTTAGTTGAAAAGAACGTTGAAATTGTAATTCAAATCAACGGGAAGAAACGCCAACACTTAGTCGTTGCAAAGGATGCATCAAAGGATGAGATCCAAGAATTAGCAATGAACGATGAAAAGATCAAGGCGGAACTTGAAGGCAAGACGGTTCGGAAAGTAATCGTTGTTCCTGGCAAGTTAGTCAACATTGTTGCAAATTAAAGATGAAAGAGGCTGCTTTATTAGCAGCTTCTTTTTCTTTAGGAGCAATTCATGTACAATAAAAGTAAGGAGATGGCGCAGATGACAAATGTGCAAGTTCAACGTGATGGATTAACGCTTCGGGGAGTTTTAGAAATTCCTGAAGGTAAAGATAAATATGATATGGCAATTTTGATGCACGGCTTTACTGGAAATTGCGGCCGCGATAATCCCGGAAATTTACATTATCAGTTAGCTCAGATGTTAAAGAAAATGGGGATTGCATCGGTCCGGTTTGATTTTAATGGTCATGGTCAAAGTGATGGAAGCTTCACTGACATGACGGTGATGAATGAAATCAGCGATGGCCGGGCAATTTTGGATTATGTCCGTCAAATGCCGCAAGTTGAACATATCTTTTTGCTAGGCCATTCACAGGGAGGCGTGGTCGCAAGTATGCTAGCCGGCTATTATCATGAGTATATTGATAAATTAGTTTTGATGGCTCCGGCAGCAACATTGAAGACGGATGCGCTTGCCGGGCATACTCAAGGATTAATTTATGATCCGCAGCATATTCCAGATAAGCAGCATTTAAGAGATCATTACGATTTAGGCGGGTTTTATTTGCGAATCGCGCAGACATTGCCGATTTATGAAACGGCAGCTGAATATCATGGACCGGTATGTCTTATTCACGGCACGGCTGATCAAGTGGTTGATCCGCATGCATCGATCAAATATGACGATGGCTATTCCAACAGTACATTGCATTTGATTGAAGGTGCCGGTCATTTGCTTGATGGTGAAAGCCGCCAAAAAGTTTTGAACATTGTAAGTGAATTTATCAAGTAGGAAAGGAATATTAAGAATGTTTTTATCAACAGGTGGATTAAATCAAGGATACGCAATTCACGGAATTGTAAACGCAACGGTTAAGGAAGAACTGCATGCTGACGAACTTGAACGCGTTGATGACTTTGATGATTTATATGAACAAGTTGAAATGAAATTAATTGAAAAGGCAGTTGCCAAAAATGCTGACGGAATCATCAACGTCCGCTTTGAACCGCAAGTTGTCCGGGTATCCGTTGGACCGAAATATATCGTTCTTCACGGCTACGGAACAGCGGTCAGTTTATTGCATAAGAAAAAATAACTCTTGAATCTTAGACGGGGTTTAGTGTAAAATAGACCTTGTTGTTGCCACTGTGGCGGAATTGGCAGACGCGCAGCGTTCAGGTCGCTGTTGGGTTTTCCCAGTACAGGTTCGACTCCTGCCAGTGGCATTTTTAATTTATATCGATTATTGGGATCAATAAAAACGCCTTGAGATAGGCGTTTTTATTTTTATAAATTTTAATTTGAAGATAATTTGTGAACACTGACACACGATTGACACACGGTGAAAGGTGCGGGTGTCAGAAGTGTGTGTCACAGTGAGCTTTTTAGATTAAAGGTCCAATGAACACGTAAGGACTAGGAGAAATCCTAGTCCTAATTATTTGGATAAAATTTACTTTAGTTATTTGTATCGTTGATTTGTTCTAACTTTGTAATATTAATTTTTTCTTTTCCAATTTTCTTTCCTGCACCAGTGGTTGCTCCTAATACAACAGGGGTAGTAGTACTGTCTAAATCAAAGGTGATTGATCCTTGGGCAGTTTTCCCTTTTTTTATTTTTTCGTCTTGTTTATCAGTTAATGCCTGGTCTTTATTTAAAGAAGGACCAACGTCTAATTTGTTTTCTTGATTTGGATCAGTGTCTTGATAAGCATCAATTAGAGCAGTAAATGTTAGTGGTGAAACGTCTTTACCTGTTTTATTAGTAATATCGTAATACAATACTAAACGTGATTTATGATCTGCATCACTTGGTTTTACAATCTGCATTTTAGTGATTTTTACCTTAACATCGTCCATATTAATGATGTTATTTTTAAAGCCATATACCGGCGCTGCCTTTTCCGTTTTAGTTTCATTAGCAGTTTTTGTATCTTTATTTGTGTTTCCACATCCTGCTAAAGTTAATGCTACTAATGCTGTTGTTCCTAGTAATGTAATTTTTTTCATTAGGCTCTCCTTTAAAGTAAGTATATTTATTTTTAATTTTAAAGTACCTTGTCTAAAATTTTACTGTTTTATAATTAGGTATTTTTTAAAATTTACTGTATTATCTGATATCAGTCAATAAAAAAACAGGTTGCTCATCACAACCTGCTTCAAAATTATTTATTCAATTCAACAATTTTTTGGTATAACTTCTTGTCGTGCATTAAAACAGCTTCTAATGCTTCAAGTTCTTCCTTAGTCAACTTTTCAGCCATATCGAATGCCTCTTTCTTTTAATTGTTATCTAAATTTTAGAATAAATTAGGTTGATGTACAAGGGAAAATCAGATAAACATTATTACATTTTCAAGGGCAGCGGTTGTTTTTTCAGCTAACTCGTCAATTGAGTATTTTGAAGGATTACTGATCCAGTCAGTTAAGATATTCCAAAAACCGCCAATAAAAAAGTTCATCATAATTTTAATTGAATCGTCGGAGTTAAAAGTATGCCAAGGGAGTTCGACTGATTGGTATAGTTTGGGCCAAAGTGAATTAAGCTTTTTTAAGACAATTGAAAGCAGATTACTATCAGATAAAGTCTTAAGAATTTCAAAGTTATCTCTTCCAAATTGAAAGACAATGGTAATTAAGTCTTGAAACTTTTCAGGTGATTTGCTTTGAATTTGTGAGATGTAATTTGTAATCAAATTATCAGCAATTTTTTCGACAATGTCATTTTTGGAATTGAACTTTCGATAAAACGTATTCCGTGAAACTTGAGCTTTTTTACAAATTTCAGTCGTTTTAATTTCTTCGAATGATTTAATTTTCAACAGGTCAATAAAGGCTTCAATGATCCATTCTTTTGTTTGTTCTGCAATTCGACGCGCCATAATAAACTCCTCAATCTAACAATTTATCCAAAATGTCCTCTTAGTTAAGATTTCGCCAGCGGTATTTACTTCAGTGGAAGAACGGCTTAATCTTAAATTAGCTTATGGTACAAGTGTACCACATAGCACAAAGTGTAACGTTACAATTTGTTAAATTATTGTTCTAGTAAGGAGATCAATTATGATAAAAGGAAAGAATCGTTTAGTTTTGGTTATCCTTTGCATTTCAAATTTTCTTTGTATGCTAGATACAACAATTATGACAATTGTTATTCCCAAAATTCAAAGTGGATTAAATGCAAGTTTGGATCAAGTTTCATGGGCTGTAAATTTGTATGCAATTATTTTCGCTTCGGTTACATTGCTGGCAGCTCGAATTGCAGAAATTTACGGTAAAAACCGGTATTTACTATATGGGTTAATTTTATTTTTAATTGGATCAATTGGAAGCGGATGTGCACCAAGTCTTGGTTTTCTATATGGAAGTCGGATCATTCAAAGTTTAGGTGCAACCTTTATTCTTCCGCTGGGAACGATTATTGGAATGGAAATCGTTGCGCAACAGGATCGAAATAAGATTGTTTCTTTAGTTGGAGGTTGTCAGGGATTTGCAGCAGCGGTTGGCCCGGTTACTGGCGGTCTGATTTCAAAGTATTTTGGATGGCGCGGTGTATTTTTCATTAACGTTCCATTCCTGCTTGGATTAATTCTTTTAATTCCATTTTGCATGAATTTGAAACATGAAAAGAAACTTAAGAATGTAAAAATTGATTTTTTAGGTGCAATTTTAAGTATTGGAATGATGCTTGGATTAACCCTAGGATTGGTTCAAGGAAGACAATGGCATTGGGATTCACCTGCAATCATCTCATTATTTGGATTATCAACAATTTGCGGAGTGGGATTTATTGTTACTGAAATGAAAAGTGCCAAACCAATGATTGACTTATCATTATTTAAAAGTCGGAATTTTGATGGGGCTTCATTGGCATTAGCAATCAGCAGTTTCTTCTTAGTTGGATTTGTAATCTTAATTCCGACATTTCTCGTTAAGTTTAAGGGATTGACAGAACTTCAAGCGGCAATTCGAATTTTACCGTATTCAATTACGGTGTTTTTAGCAGTTATCATTGCGTCATTATTGGTAAAGAAGATCAACAATCGCTTAATGATTTTGATTGGATTTATTTTAATTTTTGTCAGTTATTGTTTTTTGAGTAAATTACAGGTTGATTTATATCATCGCCTGATGATCGGTTCAATTTTATTGGGATGCGGATATGGAATTATTGCCGGGCCAACGACTGTGATCTCAGCAGCTGATTTTAAAGGTCAAAGATTAACATCGTCGCAGAGTGTAATGAATGTTTTACGACAGGTAGGGTTAGTAATGGCAATTGCAATCTGCATGACATTATTGAATGGAAATGTATCAAGTGCAAAGCAGACGATTCAAAATTACGGGAATCAGCAAATTGCTGACAGTGGATTAGCTCCGCAAGTTAAGAATAAATTGAAACGAAAATTAGATCAAAAAATTGAAAATGCTCAAAATAGTACTGATTCAAAAGTGACGATAAAATTTACGCCGATTAAAGTTGCGCAGAGTCAAGTTGAACGAGTTACGAATCAAACGGTTCAAGCCATTTTCAAAAAGAAAGGCTTTGTTGAAAACAAAATTCCAGAAAAAGTTAAACAAGCAGTTTATCATGAAACTTACATAAAAATTGCTTCGAAATTTAACCAACAAGTACAACAGATTAATTCAACAATTAGCCGAATTATTTCAAACGTAAAAGAAAAGGCGAAGTCAGAGTTGAAAAAGGCGTTTATTAAGGTATATGCTCAATTAGCTCCGGTTGCATTGCTTTCATGTTTGATAGTGTTGATTTTGAAAAAAGGTAAGAAAGAAGAAGGTTAAATTTTGCTATACTAATCTTAGTAAGATAAAAACACAGTTTCGGTTGGTAGTCCGAACCAGAATGATTTCTGAAGTATCCTTCCTCCTTAGGTCGTCCGTTCTTACTTAATAATTAATTAAGGAGGTGCGGTTATGAAATGTCGAATGATCATGACCGTAGTTTTTGACAAACCGTTTTATAAGGGGATTTTTGAACGTTTTATTGATGACCGATATGCAGTCGCAGAAATCAACTTGGGAACAAGTTTACCGAAGACAGGTGATATATATCGGTTAGTTTTAAAGCGTTGGAATACAATTCATTTTTCAAAAGAGATGCTTGATTCAACGAGAGTCAAGCGGGTCAATCTTAAAAGAATGCAACGGGAAGCTCAAAAACAAGTTCACGCTCAATTTTATGGTTCAAAATCACAGCAGGCTCTAAAAGCAGACTTTGAAATGCGAAAGCAACAAAGTCATAGGGAGCAGCGAATAGCGAAAGAGGATTGTAAAAAGAGAAAGTTTGAAATTCGACAATTAAAGAAAAAACAAAAGCATCGTGGACATTAATTTTTCCCATTATCTTCCAAGAAGGAGGGTAATGGGATTTTTTGTTATAATATCCCTGAAAAGAGGCGATTCCATGCAAACCATTACAGCTGATATTTTGAAAAAAGTTATTCACCAACGTCCGCAAAACAGCTTTAAGGGGACGTTTGGCAAAGTGTTGATTGTGGGCGGTAACCCGAATATGGGTGGGGCGGCAATCATGGCCGGCAGTGCCGCGGTCCACGCTGGAGCGGGATTAGTCACAATCGCGACTGCCAGGGAAAATTTAACGGCGGTTCATTCCGTAATTCCAGAAGCGATGTTTGTGGATTATCATGATGCACCTCAATTCATTTCACTGATCAAGGGAGTGGATGTGATCGTCCTTGGACCAGGATTAGGAAATGATCCAACCGCGGAAAAAGTAATTCAAACGGTGTTTGCCAACGTCGCATCGAATCAAACATTGATTATTGATGGTTCGGCAATTACTTTAGTTGCGCAAAGTGCAGCTTTAAAGGATGCTGTCCCAACAAATGCACACGTAATTTACACTCCGCATCAAATGGAATGGCAACGGTTAAGCGGAATTCCGATTAGTGAACAAAATAATACTCATCGAAATCAACAAGCCCAACAATCCTTAAATGCCACCGTGATTTTAAAGAAGCATCATTCTGAAATTTACTTTTTAAATGGTGAAATTCGTAAGCTGATGGTTGGTGGCCCGGCAATGGCAACTGGCGGAATGGGCGACACGTTAACGGGCATTTTGGCAGCATTTATTGCCCAGTTTGATGCTTCATTTGAAGACCGGATTCAGGCAGCGGTGTTTACGCATAGTAAAATTGCCGATGAGTTAGCTGAAGCGAAGTATGTTGTTTTACCAACAGATATTATTAGTCACTTACAAAGTTTTATGAAAAGAAATTGTGGATAAAAAATAAAACCGTGAGCTTTCATGGTTTTATTTTTACTTTAATTTCAATAACGCTTGAATTTCACTTTCAGAAAGGGGACGATATTGGCCTGGTTTTAGAGATGAATCCAATTTTAACGGACCCATCGTAACCCGCTTCAACGCTGCGACATGCATTCCACAGACCGCAAACATCCGCTTGATTTGATGGTATTTGCCTTCGGTGATTGTGATTTCAACTTCCGATTGATTGTTTTTTTCAACAGTTGAAATAATCTTTAACGTGGCGGGCTTGCAATGGGTACCGTCTTTTAATTGGATCCCGGTCTTGAAACGGCTAACCGTATCTTCATTGACGATTCCGTCGATCGTTGCTTGATATGTTTTCGCAACGTGTTTCTGCGGTGCAAGCAGCCGGTGGGCGAGTTGACCGTCATTCGTTAATAAAAGCAGCCCAGTCGTGTCCTTATCAAGCCGGCCGACTGGCGCGAGTCCCTTAACGCTATCCGTTGCTGAAATCAAGTCAAGAACGGTCCGTTGGGATGCATCTTCAGTTGCGGTAATCACGTTTTGCGGCTTGTTGAGCATTAAATACTTTGTCAATTGAATTGCAACCGGACGATCGTTAATGCTAACTTGAGCAGAATCAGGGTCAAGTTGATCTTTTCCGTTTTTGACAAGTTCACCGTTGATTTTAATTTGTTTTTGTTTGATCATTTTTTTGATCTCAGAGCGAGTGCCAATTCCAAGATTGCTTAATAATTTATCAATTCGCATCGTTTCCCTCATTTAAGTTAGTATAAAAGAGGTTGTGACGTAAGTCGCAACCTCTTTGCTATCCTTGCATAATCGGGTTCCAAAACAAACGAGCTATGTGGTGACGCGAAGCTAATTCGAAAACCTCCGAATCTATGCTGACGCGATTCGTTCACTTTTCTGCTTCCACCACGCTCGTTTTTAACGTTTTGTCACACCTTCGTTTTTATTTAATCAATTCATAGATCCCTTGAGCATAAATTGCTGCGGCCTTGATCAAGTCATCAACCGGAATGAATTCGTTTGGTTGGTGCATTGTGTCAGGAACACCTGGGAACATTGCACCAAAGGCAACCCCACGCTTCATTAACCGGCCGTATGTTCCGCCACCAACAACTTGGCCGTGAGCATCTTCGCCAGTTTGTTCGCGGTAAACATTTAATAATGTTTTCACTAACGGATCGTCTTCGTCAACGTAGTGCGGAACCATGCCGCCATCATGCATTTCAAAGTGAACGTGGTATTCATCAGCAGACGTGTTCAATCCCTTTTCAATGTATTCTGGGTCAGTGCCTTTTGGATAACGGAAGTTAAGGGTGATTGAACCTTCTTTGCCGTCTTCAAATGAAAGGAGGCCAGGGTTCATTGTTAAATCGCCCATCACATCATCCGTGTAGTTCATATCAAAGTTCTTCAACCGTGAATCAAGGTGAAGCTTTTCAGCAACAAAACTGATGAAGTCTTTTGCTCCATTTTCAAAATCAAATTGATTTAAGAAGAGGGCCAAGTATGTTCCAGCGTTGATTCCGCGTTTTGGTTCTTGGGCGTGGGCAGCTTTCCCAATCATGTGAATGTAAAGTTGACCATCGCGAATATCAGCTTCGCCAACTACTGGGTTTTCAGCGATGAATTCATCGAAGGCCTTGATCATTTCCTTGTAATCAGCAGCCTTGATCCATGCTTCAGCATCCCGTGGCACCATATTTTCTCGCAAGCCAGAATTGAATTTGACTAATTCATACTTGCCGCCGTTTGTGCCATCGAATTTGGCATCAAACGTAACATTTCCTTTTTCACCGTTGATAATTGGGAAGAAGGCGTCAGGTGAAAAGCCGAAGTCCGGTTCAGGCATGTTCTTGAAGTAGTAGTCCATTCCACGCCATGAGCTTTCTTCGTCGGTTCCAAGAATAAATGCGACTTTCTTGCTTACCGGCAAGTTAAGTTCTTTGATAATTTTTAATCCGTAGTAGCATGCCATACTTGGACCTTTGTCGTCTGAAGCTCCACGGGCGTATAACTTACCGTCCTTAATTACTGGTTCGAATGGGTCAGTATTCCATCCTTCACCTGCAGGCATAACATCAACGTGTGCAAGAATCCCAAGGGTTTCATCGCCGTCGCCAAATGCGATTTGACCGGCCATGCCATCAATGTTTTTAGTTGCGAAGCCATCGCGGTCAGCAATTCCTAAAAACTTATCCAATCCAGCTTTTGGTCCCGGGCCAAGAGGAGCATCTTCAGTTTTCTTACTTTCATCACGGACACTTTTGACCCGTAACATTGCCTTTAAATCTGCTAAAAGTTCATCTTTACGGCTTTCAGCTTCTTTTTTCCAGTCAATTGTCGTCATATTGTTCCTCCTTAACTTTATTACCTTAATAGTATCATATTCAAAGATGACAAGGAAATTAAGCGAATAGATTTTAGTTATTAAAACATCGCAAAAAAGTTGGGATTTCTTGATTGAAAGAATCTGTCATATGGTATAATGCTTGCTGAAAGATTTAAGTTAATTAGAGAGAGGGCATTTTATAAATGTCGATAAAGGTTGGAAGTATCCTTGTGTGGGTCGCCCTTGCGGTTTTGACAGTGTGGAATATCCGCATCAATATTAAGTTGATGAAGCTTCGAATGTCAGTTGCGCCGCGCGATCCGCGAAATTTATCCGCAACGGAAATGAAGACGGTTAAGGCTTTGAATCACGAAAAACGGAAGTGGGCAATTTTAAGTCAGGTTTTATTTTGGACATCATTGATCTTAGTGATTGCAGCCCAATCAATGGGAATTTTAGTTTACTTCCTTGATTTGTATACTTTAACGTGCATTGTTTCAAATAAAATCGATTTGCAAGCAGCTCAGGTTTTAACGAATAAAAAATAACGACCAGCAAAAAATGCTGATCGCTATTTTTTATTTACTTCCGGCGTTGAGCCTTTAATTTTGCAGCTTCCGCAGCTGTAAGATGATTAAGCTTAACTAATTGGTCTTCAATATCATCAAGAATCTTATTACGGTCATCTGGATTAGCAACAAAGTCATACTGATCACCATCAATGACCATAATTGGTGATTTATCATACCATTTCAACCACCGATCATAGTATTGAAGGAGGTTTTGGTAGTATTCCGATAATGTTGGGTCAGATTCGATCTGTTCGTAATCCCGGCCACGTTTGCGAATTCGTTTCAGCATTGTATCATAGGAAACCTTGATGAAAATCATGAGGTCTTGAGAATCAACCCCGGTTGCGTATTGCAATTCATCGAGCATATTTTGCAGCAATTCTTGATAAGTTGCATATTCAACGGCAGTTGCATTTCCCATATCGGTATTCATTTTCATGAAGAGGGCGTCTTCGTAAATTGAACGGTCAAGGACATTATTTGCTTCTTTTTTCGCTTCCTTGATCATCCGAAAACGCCGGTTCACGAAGAAGGTTTGGAGGAGATATGTATACGGGTTGGTTGCATTTTGATCGCCGGCTGCCCGTTTTTTAGCGGCGATTTCATTTCCTTTATAAAATAATGGAAGAACTGGGTTATCTTCAACGGGTTCGAAAAAAGCCTTTGAACCAAGCTCCTTTGACAAAATCTCAGTCATTGTTGATTTGCCCGAACCAATAATTCCTGCAAGTGTAATCATTTTGAATGCTCCTTTGATTAATAATCCTTTCCAATTCTACATGGAAAAAAATGAGAAATCAATTTTGAAAAAAACGCGGTTGTTGCATTTCATGGTAAAATTTGGTAGTCTTGATAAGAAATTCAAGTAAAGGAGCGCGTTTAAAATGGCAAAGAAATTAAAAGTTGGCGATACTGTTTTTTGCGAAAAATTTGGGCCAATGAAGCACCAATTTAAAGGAACAATTAGCAAGATTTACGAAAATTCAGCGCTTGTTCAATTTACTGATTTTGATTCAAAGGATAAGATCGCAGCCGGTGACTTGCATAACCAAGCAATCATCAGCTTGAAGGATCTTTTTGATGAAGATGGTTTTAAGAAAAAACAGGAAAAAGATGCGAAAAAAGCTTCAAAGAGCAAAAAATAATCAATGACATTCAGTGAGTTTTATGCTATACTAAACTCACATGCGGGTGTAGTTTAGTGGTAAAACTCCAGCTTCCCAAGCTGGCGTCGCGAGTTCGATTCTCGTCATCCGCTTTTGAAATATTCGATGATAGAAACTAGTAGGTTTGGAAATATTACAGCGAGTTCGGGATGATGGAAGCCGGATATAGGAACAAACTGAATCGCACTTCTTAGAATAGCAAACTAAATATTTGAGTGGATTACTTTTAATCAATTAGAGTGGTACCGCGGGATAACTCGTCTCTTGCATTTTTTGCAAGAGACTTTTTTATTACAGGAGGTTTTACGATGGATTATAAGAAAATGGTTGCCCAAGCAATCGCAAACGTTGTTGGCGATGATTTGGATTTAAATGAAATCAATGAAAAAATCGAAGTTCCGAAGTCAATCAAAATGGGGGACTTTGCTTTTCCAGCCTTTGTTTTAGCCAAGGTAATGCACAAAGCACCCCAAATGATTGCCCAAGATATTGTGGAAAAAATTGACCAAACGGGATTTGAAAAGGTTGAAGCAGCTGGTCCATATGTCAACTTTTTCTTAGACAAAAAGCAATTTGGCAAGGAAATCGTAAGCGAAGTTCTTGACCAAAAGGAACACTATGGTGATCAAGATTTAGGCCACCAAGGAAACGTCACGATCGATATGTCATCACCTAACATTGCCAAACCAATGTCAATGGGTCACTTGCGGTCGACTGTAATTGGAAATTCATTAGCAGAAATCTTAAAGAAAACGAATTATAACCCAATTAAAATCAATCACTTAGGTGACTGGGGAACTCAATTCGGAAAGTTGATCGAAGCCTACAAGCTTTGGGGAAATGAAGAAGACGTTAAGAAAGATCCAATCAATACGTTGTTGAAGTACTATGTACGTTTCCACAAAGAAGACCAAGAACATCCAGAACTTGATGATGAAGCCCGTGCATGGTTCAAGAAACTTGAAGATGGCGATCCAGAAGCAACCCGCCTTTGGAAATGGTTCCGGGAAGAATCATTGAGCTTCTTCATGAAGATCTACAAGCGGTTAGGCATCACCTTTGATTCATATAACGGGGAAGCATTTTACAATGACAAGATGCAACCAGTTATTGATGAATTGAAGGAAAAGGGCTTGCTTGAAGAAAGCCAAGGGGCAATGATCGTTGACCTTTCAAAGTATGACTTGAACCCGGCATTGATTCAAAAATCAGATGGAACAAGTTTATACATTACGCGTGATTTAGCAGCCGCAATTTACCGGAAGAAGACATACAATTTCGTTCAATCATTGTATGTCATGGGAAATGAACAATCAAACCACTTCCATCAATTAGTTGCAGTGTTGAAAGAAATGGGCGATGATTGGGCTGACGACATGCACCACATCGCATTCGGCTTGATCACTTCTGGCGGGAAGAAATTATCGACCCGGCGCGGTAACATTATCTTACTTGAAGAAGTTCTTGATGATGCGGTTAAACTTGCTCAAGAACAGATCGAAGAAAAGAACCCAACCCTTGAAAATAAGGATGAGGTTGCAGATGCAGTTGGCGTTGGCGCGGTTGTCTTCCACGACTTGAAGAACGAGCGGTTAAATCAATTCGACTTTGATTTGCAAGAAGTTGTTCGGTTCGAAGGTGAAACTGGACCATATGTTCAATACTCACATGCCCGGGCAATGAGTATTTTACGGAAGGCCGGCGTTGATGAAAATACTGATCTTCACGTTGAAGGATTAAATGACCCGGATGCATGGGAAACAGTCCGGATGCTTGGCGACTTCCCTGCAATGGTTAAACGGGCGGTTGAAGAATATGAACCATCAGTAATTGCCAAATATGCAATTCGCTTAGCAAAGGCATTCAACAAATACTATGCCCACACAAAGATTTTGGTTGATGATGATCAAAAGAATGAACGGTTAGCCCTTGTTCAAAGTGTTGCAACCGTCTTGAAGGAATCATTGCGCTTATTGGGTGTTAAGGCTCCAGATGAAATGTAATTAGAGGAGAAGGTGTGATCAAATGTCACACCTTCTTTTTTATTAATTGGCTTTCTTTTAACGAGTTCGGTAAAATAAGGTTATCTGCCTAAAAAGGCTGAATTCAAAAAATTAATAATTTTGCCACATTCAGAGGGTATAATAATGAAAAGGATTACTTTTGAATGTGGATCAAATTGATTAGAGGATTTGTTAAATGAAAGATTCTGAATTTAAAGAATGGATACGCGATAAGTGGGGCCGCTTTAAAACGTGGTTCAAGGCAAAGTGGCATCGTTATCAAATTTGGAAATGGTTGCTGATTGCATTCCTTTCCGTCTTCTTGATGGTCAGTGTTCGCCTTGTGTTTATTGCCAAGACGGCCCATGTAAGTGACTTGAAGGCCCGGCTTGAGCAGACGACCGCGATTTATGATGCTTCGGGAAAGAAAGCCGGTTCGCTTTATTCGCAAAAGGGAACGTGGGTCCCATTATCGAAAATTTCGCAAAACATGCCGAATGCGGTGCTTTCAACCGAAGACCGGAATTTTTACCATGAATATGGTTTCTCAGTCAAAGGGATTGCCCGGTCGGTCGTGTTACTGATTCGGAACCGGTTAATGGGTGAAAGCACGATCAGCAGCGGGGGAAGTACGATCACCCAGCAGCTGGTTAAGAATGCGTTCTTATCGCAGCAGCAAACCTTCTCGCGGAAAGCAAAGGAAATTTTCATTGCGATGCAGGTTGAAAATACATACAGTAAGAATGAAATTCTAACGATGTATTTAAATAATGCATCTTTTGGAAATGGCGTTTGGGGCGTTGAAGACGCGGCAGAACGTTACTTTGGGGTTCATGCTTCCCAGTTAACGGTTCCTGAAGCTGCCACTTTGGCGGGAATGCTGACCAATCCAAACGGGTTTAATCCGGCTGATCATCCGAAGGCTTCACGGGATCGGCGAAACTTGGTATTACAATTTATGTATGAAAACAAAAAACTGACCAAGAGTGAAATGAAGCAGTATCAAGCAACACCAATGGTTACGCATGATAATTATACCTATCATTCAGGTTATAATTATCCGTATTACTTTGATGCGGTCATTAGCGAAGCCATCAACCGGTATGGCTTGACTGAAAAGGATATTATGAACGGTGGCTATAAGATTTACACGTCATTGAATCAAAGTCAGCAGAAAGTAATGCAGAATGCGTTTGAAGATCAAGCGCTGTTCCCACCGGCTCAACCTGATGGAACGGAAGCACAAGCTGCTTCGATTGCGATTGATCCGGATAATGGCGGAGTAACTGCATTGGTTGGGGGCCGGCCTGGAACCCACGTGTTCCGGGGATATAATCGGGCAACGCAACTTGTCCGTTCACCAGGATCGACCATTAAGCCGTTAGCGGTTTATACTCCGGCATTGGAAAACGGTTGGCACTATGATTCAATGGTTGAAGATAAGCTTCAGTCATATGGTTCAAACCATTACACGCCGCAAAACTGGAATGACCAGTATGCCGGCAAAATCCCAATGTATGAAGCATTGGCGTTAAGTAAAAATACGTCTGCGGTTTGGTTATTAAACAAGATTGGGGTTCAAAAGGGTTACGATTCCGTTGAAAAATTTGGAATCAAGCTCACCAAAGCAGATGATAACTTAAGCTTGGCTCTTGGCGGTTTGGAAAAGGGAGTTTCACCTTACCAGATGGCAAGCGCCTATACGGCCTTTGCAAACAACGGGGTTCGCTATGAACCGCATTTAATTACTAAAATTGAAGATGCTTCAGGTAAAGTGATCGTGGATAATACCCATATTAAGCATAAGCGGATCATGTCAAAGAAGATCGCTAAAGAAATGACCAGTATGATGATTGATGTTTATAAGGACGGACTGGGTGTGAGTGCCGCTCCAAGCGGATACACGATTGCAGGAAAGACCGGTTCGACCCAAAGTACCGATGATATCAATCAAAACGGAACGGCCGAAGATGACCACTGGTTTATTGGTTATACGCCGGATGTTGTGGTTGCAACGTGGATGGGATATGATTCCGATAAGTATAACCTTGGCGAATATGGCGCTAATGAAGGCTCTGGCTTGTTTAAGGCCGAAATGCAGGGAATTATTCCAACAACAAATGAAACGTCATTTGGCGTTCAAGCGGCTTCAACGCTTGCAAACGAATCAAGTAATTCGGGTTCAAGTGCGAGCGGATTATGGGATAATATTAAAGAAAATGGCCAAAACATTGGCAACACGATCAAGCAGAAAGCTAGTCAATGGAAACAACAAATCGAAAACTTTATTAATAACCATTAATTTTTAAATTGAATTTTAAAGAGGCGAGGCAGATGGCAAAAGAAATTTTTGACTATGAAATTGATGAAAATATGGATCTGTTTGCGTTGATCAAAACGGCAGATGTCCGAATTGCGAAGAATGGCTCCAAATTTATCTCATTTATTTTCTGTGACCGTTCCGGTGAGATCATGGCAAAGTTCTGGGATGCATCAGATGAAGACATTGAAAACTTTCAAGAAGGGCGGGTCGTTCATATTACCGGTAAACGGGAAAACTATCAAAACAACCCGCAAATCAAAATCTTTAACCTTCATCTTCCACATGATGGCGAGCCCAATGATCCACTAGATTTTGTTCCGAAAGCTCCAGAAGATACTTCATCGATGGAAAAAGATTTTAATGCCTTTTTCTTGGAAATTAAGAATCCAACATGGAGTAAAATCGTTCATTATCTGGTAAAAAAGTATCATGACCGGTTCTTCACATTCCCGGCGGCGAAAAAGAATCACCATGCCTTTGCTGGCGGATTAGCGTACCATACGTTGTCAATTTTGCGGTTGGCCAAGGCGGTAACTGAAGAGTACGATTTTGTTGACCGTTCATTACTGTATGCCGGCGCAATGTTACACGATCTTGGAAAGGTGATTGAGCTTTCCGGACCGATTGCAACGCGCTACACGTTGGAAGGAAATCTAGTTGGTCATATTGTATTGATTGATGAGCAGATCGTTGAGGCATGTCAAAAACTCGGAATTGACCAGCAAAGTCAAGATGTGATTCTATTACGGCATATGATTTTAGCTCATCATGGGTTGATGGAATATGGCTCACCGGTTCAACCGCACTTAATGGAAGCCGAAATCTTACATCATTTAGATGATCTTGATGCTTCAATTCAAATGATGAAGGGTGCGCTTGATCATACTGAAAAGGGTGAATTTTCAGAACGAATCTTTGGCCTGGATGGGCGCAACTTTTATAAACCGGAAAACCAAGATTAGAAAAATCCCAGCAAGATTGCTGGAATTTTTTAGATAACAAAAAGCCCCGCAGCAATCGCTGCAAGGCTTTTATTTAACTAATCTTATTTATTGTTTTGAGCTGCACCTGTATTGTTACCTGAACCAGTGTAGTTTGCTAAGATGTTTTGTAAATCTTTATCTTTGATTGAAACATCACCGTTCTTCAATACCTTAGACACAACCTTTTGCAATGTTGCTTGATCATTCATTTCTTCGTTGATGATTTGATCTTTCAATTGCTTGATGTGGTCTTTCATTTGACCCTTGCCAGGGTTCTTGATGCAGTAGATAACTTGGTAACCGTATGGAGTCTTAACTGGGGTCTCAGTGAATTGACCAGTCTTTAACTTGAATGCGGCCTGCTTGAATGAGTTATCTAATTGAGTGTCTGTTCCGTCAAATGAAGGAAGCTTGCCACCTTTGTTCTTTGTAGCAGTATCTTCTGAATACTTCTTAGCTAATTGCTTAAAGTTGTCGTAACTGCCGTTTTGCTTAAGTTGGTTGATGACATTTTGAGCATCAGATTCTTTTTGAACTAAGATGTGAGCAACCGTGATCTTTGGTTCGAAGCTCTTCCATTGTTGTTGGAGCATCTTGTTGGTAATCTTTGTGTTTGCAATTACAGCTTGCTTAAGTAACAAGTTATCCCGAATTTGATCCTTTAATGTTGAAGGAGTCAAATTATTTTGTTGCAATGCAGTTGAGAATTGAGCACCGTATTGACTCTTCAATGCATTGTATTGCTTGTCGACATCTTTGCTTGAAACCTTGCTACCGTAGTCTTTTTCAAGCACTTTGTCTAAAATCATTTGTTGAAGGACTTGTTTACCGCTTTGAGTTTCCTTCATCTTGTTGTAATATTCGCTTTCAGTGATCTTACCACCTGAAGTTGTGGCAACGGTCTTTGAACATGCAGCTAAACTGAATGCCATTAAAACCCCTAAAGCTGCAACAAGCAGTTTTTTCATTTTCTTCATAAGAAATAAACACATCCATTTCTATTCTTTTTTAATAACATTCCTAACTATACCATAAAAAAGGCAGGGCGGAATAAAATTCAGTAAATTTTCATATATTATTCTGTTTTTAATCTACTTATCTTTGAGTTCGTTTTTGATGTTGCCGATTAACGGCTGAATATCGGTTGAATACTTGGTAATATCTGATTCTAAATCTTGAATCACATCTTTAGAATCATTAAAGACTTGTTTGGCTTCTGAAACTTTTTGCTTAACAATTTCAGCCTTATCAATGACATTATCAACTGATCCGTTGATGTGATCAACATCGATCGAATGTTGGATCAATACGTCCAGAATTTGATCTTTTTTCCAATAGGCAATTCCAGCTAAAGCTCCTGAAATTAAGATGAAACGCAAAAGAAATTTTCTCATAATTATTTCTCCAATTTAGTCCGGATTCGGGCAGCAATTTCTTCTAATTGATTGGCGTTATAGTTTGCAGTATTATCAGCAAAATTCATTGAGAACCCTTCATCTGCAGAATACCGCGGAATAAAGTGAATATGGGAATGAAAGACTGACTGGTATGCAACTTCCCCGTTGTTATTGACGATGTTTAATCCTTGAATTGCAGGATCAAAGTTGCGAACGGCCCGCGCAATCATTGGAATTTTAGTTAGGACTTTTTGAGCAAGATCATCATCGTATTCAAAGATATCTTGAACATGCTTTTTAGGAACTAAAAGCGTATGTCCAGGCGTTGCTTGCGAAATATCAAGAAATGCCTTCACATCTTCATCTTCATAAACCGTTGTACTTGGAATTTCACCACTGATGATTTTACAAAAAACACAATTGTCAGCCATAATAATCCTTCTTTCATTTATCGTTCACAATCAAGTATACATGATATAATTTTTACTAACAACGGATAGTAGAAGGGAACGAAGAATATGACATTAAAAGTGAGTCATTTAGTTGGGGGATATTCTCAAATCCCAGTCCTTAAGGATGTTTCGTTTGAAGTTCACCCCGGCGAATTGGTTGGCTTGATCGGACTGAACGGGGCCGGAAAGTCAACGACAATCAAACATATTATTGGCCTGCTTGAACCGCAAAAGGGCGAGATTACGATTGATGGGGTCACTTTATTTGATGACCCTGAAAAATATAAAACAAAGTTGGCATACATTCCGGAAACGCCAATCTTATATGATGAATTAACGTTGAAAGAACACCTTGAATTAACAATGATGGCCTATAACCTTGACCGTGATGAAGCGTGGAACAAGGCGAACCGGTTGTTAAAAATGTTCCGGTTAGATAAGAAACTTGATTGGTTCCCAGCAAACTTTTCAAAGGGAATGCGCCAAAAAGTAATGATCACCTGTGCGTTTATTACCAATGCCGAAATTTTTATTATTGATGAACCGTTTTACGGTCTTGATCCGCTTGCAATTCGCGATTTAACGTCCCTAATTGATGAAGTTAAGGCTCGGGGAGCAGCCGTCTTGATGTCAACGCACGTCCTTGAAACTGCACAAAAAATCTGCGACCGGTTTGTGATGCTTAATCATGGTCAAGTTGAAGCCCAAGGTGACTTGAGCGATCTTCAAGATCAAATGAATAAGCAAGATGCTGATTTATCAGATATTTATTTAGAAATGACACAAGGGGAGTCGGCTAATGAATAAGATTTGGAATCAACGCCTCAGTCAATATCAGCAAAAATTATTGAAATATTTGCGTTATGTTTTTAATGACCATTTTGTAATTGCGCTCTTTTTTGTTTTTGGGGCCGTTTGCTATGGCTACTTCAATTTTATTGATCATTACGTTCATCCACTGACACTTCTTGATCGGTTCGTTGCAATCATTGCATTAATGGTTATTTTACAGATTGGAAAGTTTGCAACGCTGCTTCAAAAGCCGGATATTGTTTTCTTACTGCCAAATGATTACCGCATTAATGATTATTTGATCAAAGCCCGGCATCACAGCATGACAATGACCGCATTAATTCAAATTGGCTGCGGGTTGATCACGGTCCCGTTCCTAGTTCGGGTTCTTCATTTTAAATGGCTTGATTGGGCAGTTTTACTTATCAGTCAGGTTCTTTTTAAATGGATGCAGCTTCTTTTTGAAGAAACGGGTTTGTTTGATCAAAAATGGAATTCAAGTCAAATGCAATTTTTAAAGCAAGGCCTGCCACTGATTGGAATTGCGGGCGGAATCCTGCTTAGTCCATGGTTAAGTTTAGGAATTGCGGTGATTGGCTGGGGCAGCATGCTTCAATTGCGAAAAAAGGCCAGCTATCACGTCTTTAAATGGAAAGATGCAATTGCCGCCGAAGATAAGCGGGTCATGCGGATCTACAAATTTTTCAGTTTATTTACGGATGTTCCGGAAGTTCATCAAAAAATCAAACGGCGGCGTTATTTGGACTGGCTGTTACCCCGCGTTCAACAAGACTCGCGCCAAACATATAAGTATTTATACTGGCGTGGATTTTGGCGTAATTCAGAATATAGTGGATTATTTATGCGGCTAACGATCATTGGGGTTTTGTTGATGCTGTTTATCAACTTAAAATGGGTAAGTCTTTTGATTGGATTACTATTTGTCTACTTAACCAGTTTCCAATTGATTCCGCTTGCAAACCAATTTTACGATATTGTCTTTACGCATCTTTATCCGGTGAAACCAAGTCAACAACTTGCAAGTTTTCGGAAAATTCTTGGCGTACTAACGGCCGTTCAAGTTGTGATCTTTACTGGGGCATTGTTAATTGCAACCCATTCATTGATTGCAGCGGTCGGGTTGGTGGTTGGAGCAATTGGCATTGAACTTTTGCTTGCCCATTTCAGCCTTAATAAAAGATTTAATAAAGGTGCTTGACATTATTTGTAGGTATTTTGTAGACTTTAATTAGTTATCGATATGTGTAGGAGGAGAGTGACAAAATGGAATCCAATCAAAAGTCTGGTTGGCGCATTCTCCCAGTTAACGGTGACACCGGAATGGCTTATATGGGTGTCAATAATGATAAACGCTTATTTTTAAAACGAAATACATCACCATTTTTAGCGGCACTCTCAATTGAAGAGATTACCCCGCGGCTGGTGTGGACGAAACGAATGACGTCGGGGGATACCTTGACCGCCCAGGAATGGTTAAATGGACGGAACCTCAAGCGCGAAGAAATGCGGGAAAAGCGCGTTTCTGATTTACTGTGGCGGGTTCACCATTCTTCATTATTAAAGAAGATGTGGAAACAAGTTGGTGGGCGGACCTTGACCCCTGCCGATTTGATCGATAAGTGTTATCTTGAATTAGAACCGGATTTACGAAATCATCCTTTGATTTCGAAAGTCTTAAAAGCATTGAAGGGTAATCAACCGCAATTGGGACGCTCGAATTACGAAGTATGTCATGGCGATTTAAATCACAAAAACTGGCTCTTATCTGATGAAGATAAACTTTATCTTGTCGATTGGGATTCAGCTAAGTTAGCTGATCCGGCATTGGATTTAAGCATGTTAATGTGCCAGTATGTCCCACGCTCGAAGTGGAATCAATGGTTGACTCAGTATTTCGGTCATCAACCAAGCGACGAGACGCAAAAACGAATCGTTTGGTACGCAATGGAAAACATGATTGAAACAATTGAGGACCATCACCGGCGTGGTCGTTTCCATGAAATGAACCAAGACATCGTTAAGTTAGCAGCAATTGTAAATGAACAAGACTATTACAAAATTGATTAATAAATGATTGAGAGGCTGGGCGGTGGCACAGCCTCCTGATTTTTTAGAGAGGAAATTTGAATGAGACTTCGAAATCGTCCGTGGGCGAAACCTTTAATTGAAGAAAATCCGCAATATGTGGTGACTGAACCGCAACAGTTTAAGGGAAAATGGCAGACGCGGTTTGAAAAACCAGCACCGCTTTTCGTGGAAGTCGGAATGGGAAAAGGACAGTTTATCGTTGAAATGGCTGCGCGTCATCCGGAAAACAACTATATTGGAATGGAATTACAAACCGTTGCCACCGGAATGGCACTGAAGAAGCAGTTGGAACGCAAATTGCCGAATTTGCAGCTTGTTCGGGCAGACGGATCCGGGTTGACCGAATACTTTGAAGAAGATGAAGTTGACGGAATCTATCTTAATTTTTCTGATCCATGGCCGAAAAAACGTCAAGCTAAGCGACGGCTAACGTATCCGACATTTTTAAAGCAGTATCAAATCGTGATGAAAAACAGCGGAAATATTGAATTTAAAACCGATAATCGCGGATTATTTGAATATTCGCTAACATCAATGAATAACTTTGGAATGCGGTTTGATCAGGTGTGGCTTGATCTTCATCAAAGCGAAGACCTTGAAGATAACGTGATGACTGAGTACGAAGAAAAATTCAGTAAAAAGGGTCCAATTTATAAGTTAAAGGCCCATTTCAAACGGGAAGGGGAAAATGAGTAATGGAAAAACTACCAAAGATGACGATGGATGAACTCAATCAAAAGATTGTATCCGGAAATTATGTTTTGTTTTTCACGGCAACATGGTGCGGCGATTGCCGGTTTATTAAACCATTTATGTCGGAGATCGAAGCTGATTTTCCTGAATATATATTTTTGAAAATTGATCGGGATGAAAACATTGATCTTTGCCAAGCGCTTGATGTAATGGGAATTCCCAGCTTTATTGTGTATCGGGATGGTCAGGAAGCCGACCGCTTTGTAAGCAAAGATCGGAAAACGAAAGAAGAAGTCGAAAACTTTTTGAAGAATATTAAATAGGGGTGTGATTGCTGATGTTAATTTCAAGTTATAATCCAGAACACTTAGGTGATGTTTTGATAACAATGATCAAGCCGGATGTGGCCAAGCAATCTTCTGAAAAGAAGGAAAATGTGGTTCGTATTTTTAATCGGGAAACAAACGAAACAATTGGCTACAACTTTTTTGATGTGTCCCAAACGTTGACTGGATTAAATGGTCAGGGCCAAGTTTTGTTAACTGCTGATCAAGTTAAATTATTAAACGAATTATTGACCAAGGTTGGCTTTGAAGATCTCTTAGAAGAAGATCAAACACCAAAATTTGTTGTTGGATACGTTGAAGAAATGGAAGCTCATCCGGATTCAGATCACCTGCACGTAACGAAGACCCGCGTTGATAATGACCAAGTTTTGCAAATCGTTTGCGGAGCACCCAACATTGAACAGGGCCAAACCGTTGTGGTTGCAAAGGAAGGCGCAATGATGCCAACGGGCGCAATGATTTGGAATGGCAAACTTCGCGGGGTCGAAAGTGATGGAATGATTTGTTCAGCCCGCGAATTAGGGTTGCCAAATGCACCACAAAAGCGTGGAATTTTGGTTTTGCCAACTGATGAATACCATGTTGGTGATGAATTCGACTTTGATAAGGCAGCAACATTATTTACTAAAAATTAAGCGCAAAATTCGCGTGATCTATGATAAAATGGGCTAGGTAACCTTTAGACGTAATTGGGTTCTGGCCCAATTTTTTTAGTTAGGATGACAAAATATGGAACATTATGATGGACCGGCTTTTTTTCGGCGTCAACCAGTCGAAAAGCCACGGAAAAAAATAAATAACCACCCAGCTGAAGGATTACGCCAAACGGAAGATAGCCATCGGGAATTTCATCCTAGCTATATTCCGCCTTCAGTTTTAACGCTGGGTTCAAAAAACTTAAAAGAAAAGTATCGCCAATTAGTAACCGAAATAACAAAAGCAGACGAAGATTATTTGTTGTTCGATGATGCGGTCAATTCAGCTGATGTTGTTGATCTGCTTCATTTTACACCTGAATCAGCGGTTGATGATGAACCGCAACAAGAAGAACAGGTCTCATCTCAAGCGGATTCGGAGCCGATGGAATCGAGTCTGACAGAAAGTCCCCTTGAAAAGGATGAAAATGAAGTTGCTGAACATCAGCTCGAGTCAGCATCTTCATCAAGCGATGAATCTGAAACTTCAAATTCAAGTGAAGATGTTCAAGCTCCGGACCATCAATTGGATGATGACGAATTTGAGCAGGTTAAACCAGCGGCTGATGAAGCTTCAACAACTGAGACTGAGAGCGAGCCGGATGAAGAGCCTGAAATGGACGAAACAGATAGCAATTCTGAAAATGATACTGATAAATTGGCATCTGAAACGGATTCTTCAGTGGATGACTCAACGAGAACCGAATCTGTGATTGAAGAACCAGAACAGAAACCAGTCGATCCAGAAGATCACCTTTCGGAAGCCGCAGTTACTGAGTCAGCATCTTCTCAATCACCAGTTGAGAGTCAAGATGATGACTTATCAGGCCATGCGTTGAGCAAATCGCTTGGTGACATTATGAATGAAGAAAATAATGCGCAGCGGAATTTAAAGATTTTTGACTCACCGAAACCGGAACCAGCTTCAGTGACCGACAGCCGTTCCGATGATCACGGTCGTGGATATCAGTTACCGCCGTTATCGCTTCTTCCAGAACCAGTAGGGGAGGATAGCGAGCAGACTGAGGAATGGGCTTTGAATCAAGCTGATATTTTGAATGAAACGTTTAAGGCCTTTAATGTCGATGCGCAAGTCAAAGACTGGACGGTAGGCCCAACCGTTACCCAATTTGAGGTTACGCTGGCCCTTGGAGTAAAAGTAAGCAAGATTACAAACTTAGCTGATGATTTGAAACTGGCACTGGCTGCAAAGGACATTCGAATTGAAGCCCCAATTGCTGGTAAAAGCAGTGTCGGAATCGAAATTCCGAATAAATTCTCGCGGCCGGTCATGCTGTCAGAAGTCTTAAATTCGCCGCAGTTTAAGAATGCGCGGTCGCCACTGACGGTTGCGTTAGGGGTTGACCTGTTTGGAATTCCACAAGTGACGAATATTCACGATATGCCGCACGGATTGATTGCAGGCGCAACCGGATCAGGAAAATCGGTCTTTATTAATAGTTTGCTGATTTCACTTCTGTATAAGGCAACTCCTGAACAGGTTAAATTGCTGTTGATCGATCCGAAGACGGTCGAATTAGCGCCGTACTCCGAATTACCGCACCTGCTTGCTCCGGTAATTTCAGATCCGCAAGCAGCAACGGCGTCATTGAAGTGGGCCGTTGAAGAAATGAATAACCGGTATGAAAAGTTAGCAGCTGCCGGGGTTCGCGATATTGATAGTTTTAACGCGAAAGTTGAAGAAACCGGCGAATACGGCCTTCATATGCCATATATTGTGATTATCATCGACGAATTAGCAGATTTGATGATGACCGCTTCGGCAGAAATTGCCGATTATATTGGTCAAATTACAGCGAAAGCACGGGCATGCGGAATTCATTTGCTAGTTGCTACTCAACGGCCAAGTGTTGATGTGATTACCGGAACGATGAAGAATAATATTCCGACCCGAATCGCATTTATGGTTTCAAGTCAGGTTGATTCGCGTACGATTATTGATTCTGCCGGTGCTGAAAAGCTTCTTGGCCGGGGGGATATGCTTTATCTTGGAAACGGGAAGAGCCAACCAGTTCGGCTTCAAGGAACATATATCAATGATGATAAAATTGATGAGATCGTTGATTTTGTTAAGAAGCAAGGCAAGCCGCATTACGCATTTGACCCGGATAACTTGAAGAAAAAAGAATTGAATCACGAAAACGAAGATGAGTTGCTTCCACGGGTTCTCGAATACATCGTTAACGAAGAAACAACGTCAACTTCCAAGCTTCAACGGGTATTTTCAATTGGTTATAACCGGGCTGCGCGGATCATTGAAGAGCTGGAGAAAAAGCAGTACATTTCACCAGCACATGGTTCAAAGCCGCGGAAAGTCTTTTTAACTGAAGAAGAATTAGACAAAATGCAAAATGAATAAATAATTTTAACTGAACATATGATAGACTATGGATAAGACATGATAAGAGAGGATTTTTTCTAATGGACATGGATGCAACATACTTTTTTGTGGGAATTAAAGGAACAGGAATGAGTTCGCTTGCATTGATCTTGCATGACAAGGGATGCAAAGTGATGGGTTCAGACATTGACAAGTATACTTTTACCCAACGTGGACTTGAACAAGCAGGAATTAAAATTTTACCTTTCAATGCTGACAATATTAAACCAGGAATGATCATTGTTGCCGGCAACGCATTTAATGATGATCAAGAAGAAATTGCGAAGGCAAAGGAAATGGGCTTAAAGGTAATGCGTTACCCTGAAGTTGTCGAAATGATTATTGAAGAAACAACGAGTATTGGCGTTGCTGGTGCTCACGGAAAGACAAGTACAACTGGCCTCCTTGCACATGTAATGAGCGGCGTTTCCCCAACAAGCTATTTAGTTGGGGATGGTTCTGGAAAGGGAACGCCGGATGCCCGTTTCTTTGTTTTTGAAGCTGATGAATACCGGCGGCACTTTGTTGCATATCACCCAGATTATACGATCATGACAAACATCGATTTTGATCACCCAGATTACTTTACGGGAATCGATGATGTGTGCGATGCTTTTGAAACCCTTGCACGGCAAACCAAGAAGGGAATCTTTGCATGGGGTGAAGACAAGAACTTACGGAAGTTAAATGCTAATGTTCCGATTTATTACTACGGGACAGAAGATAACGATGATTTCGTTGCCAAAAATATCAAGCGGACAACAACCGGCTCAAGTTTTGATGTTTACTTCCATGATCAATTCTTAGGTAACTTTGAAACCCATTTGTTCGGTGAACACAACGTTTTGAATACGTTGGCAGTGATTGCAGTCAGCTACTTTGAAAAGATCGACCTTGGTAAAGTCAAACAAGAATTATTGACCTTTAAAGGGGTTAAACGGCGCTTTACTGAAAAGACGGTTGCTGATATGGTCATCATTGATGATTATGCCCACCATCCGCATGAAATTCGGGCAACATTGGATGCTGCGCGGCAGCAATATCCGAATAAAAAGTTAATTGCTGTTTTCCAACCGCATACCTTTACGCGGACGATCGCATTGATGGATGACTTTGCTAAGAGTTTGAACATTGCTGACCAAGTATACTTAACTGATATTTTCGGTTCGATTCGTGAAAATAGCGGCAATGTTTCATCAGCTGACCTTGGGAAGAAGATCACTAAGGGTGGTAAAGTTTTGAAACTTGATAACATGTCACCGCTTTTGGATTATCATGATGCCGTTGTGATTTTCATGGGAGCCGGCGATATTCAAAAGTATGAACGCGTTTATGAACAATTGCTTAGTGAATTAAGCTTAAACAAAAATTAAGGTTAAACAAGGCTTTTTCTAATGGATTATGTTAGGAAAAAGCCTTTTTTATGTGCTATAATCTTCTCTACAATGAATCAGAAGGAGAGTTTTTATGAATAATTTTGATCAACAAAGCTCAGTTAACATGCGGGGCTTGAACCAGTTCCTGTCACGGATGTATGGCTACATGGCGGGGGCAATCGCAATTTCGGCCATTATGGCATTTATTACGGTTAAATATTTACAATATACGATTTTCAGCAGTCCGGTGATGATGATCGTTTTAGGAATTGTTTCGATCGTGATGGTGCTCTCACTGTCATATAATCCTAACCGGTCGGCGGTTGCAAGTATCTTAATGCTTTTTGGATATGCGGCAATCGAAGGAATTTTCTTCTCATCGATTTTGGCGGTTTACACGATGAAGAACATCACAATGGCATTTGTTTCGGCAGCCGTTGTCTTTGTCGTTTTAAGTCTGTTCGGGTTAAATACTAAGAAAGACTTATCCCGTTTCGGACGCCAGGCATTTGCAGCGTTGATTGCATTGTTAATTGTTTCAGTGATCAACTTGTTCTTGCACAGTGCCGCAATTGAATACATCTTTTCATATGTTGGGGTTGTGATCTTTACGATTTTAACCGCATGGGATACGCAAAACATGAAGAACATTTATCTTCAATATGGTGATCAGTATGAAGTCAACAGTTTGGCAGTCAATGGTGCTTTGCAACTTTACCTTGACTTCATCAACATGTTTATCTACCTTGTTCAAATCTTTGGTCACAACGATAATCAAAACTAAAATGAAAGTCGCGGAATTTCCGCGATTTTTATTTTGCACGAATGATTTGGTAGAATAAGGGTAATAATAAGAACGAGGAAAAGGTTAATGACAAATTCAACGAAAAAATTATTATTGATTGATGGAAATAGTGTTGCCTTTCGCGCATTCTATGCACTGTATAATCAGGTTGAAAAGTTTACGAACCATGACGGCTTGCATACAAATGCAATTTACAGTTTCAAAATTATGTTGGATAAGTTACTGAAACAAATTGATCCGACAAATATTTTAGTTGCATTTGATGCCGGGAGAACAACGTTTCGAACGGAAAAGTATGCTGATTATAAAGGCCAACGGAGTAAAACGCCCCAGGAACTTTCAGAACAATTTCCATTTTTGCGGGAAATGCTTATCGATTACGGAATTAAAAGTTATGATCTAAAGAATTACGAAGCCGATGACATTATCGGAACCCTTGCTAAAGAAGCTGAGGGTGAAGGCTTTCAAATTACGATCGTAACTGGGGATCGGGATTTGACTCAGCTTGCAACGGATCAAACAACGGTTGCAATCACCAAAAAAGGAGTTTCTGAAATTGAAGAGTATACTCCAAAACACATTGAAGAAAAATTTGGATTAAATCCGCGGCAAATTATTGATATGAAAGGCCTTGTCGGGGATACATCTGATAATTATCCAGGAGTAACCAAGGTCGGTGAAAAGACCGCAATCAAGTTATTAAAAAAGTATGGCTCAATTGAAGGTATTTATGACCAAATCGATAAGATGCGGCAGTCCAAGATGAAAGAACACTTGATCGAGGATAAGGAACAAGCTTTTATGAGCAAGGATCTTGCCCGGATCCGGCAAGATGCTCCAATCGAAGTGGACATCAAGGATACTGAATGGTCCGGAATTGATTACGAAAAATTAGAAAGTTTCTATCAACAGATGGACTTTAACCGTTTCTTGAGTGAACTTCATCAAAATCAGGGAGCGGCAAATTCAGAAAGCGCGGCGGCAGTTGCGTCAATCGATTATACTGAATTAACTGCGGCTAACCTTAAGAAATTAGGAAAGCCAGATGATTCTTCAATCACGTTCCATCTTGAAATGGACGGGGAAAATTATCATAAAGCGCCGATCATTGGGTTTGCAATTTTGAAGGACGACAAATACTTTGTTTCAAATCAGCCCCAATTATTAAAAGAACCCGTTCTGAAAGAACTGCTTGAAAAGACAACCATGGATGTCTTTAACGCCAAACGAAATTACGTTGGATTAAATCGCCTTGGGATTCAAATGGCTCCCGTTGATTTTGATTTATTGCTGGTTTCGTATTTGTTAAATAATACTGATAACAGTGATGATCTTGGAAAACTTGCGCACGAGCATCAATACTATCAGGTCCAAAGCGATGAAGACGTGTACGGTAAAGGCGCCAAGCGGACAGTTCCGGTTGATCAACCAGAATTCTTGCAACATTTAGCTCATAAAGTCCAAGCAATTCATGATTTGAAATCCCGGTTAATGGCCGAATTGGATGATCATGAACAGACTGAATTATATGAAACGATTGAACGGCCACTGTCGATCGTGCTTGCTCAAATGGAAATTGCGGGAATTAAGGTCGACATTGACCGGTTAATGCAGATGCGAAGCGAGTTTAAAGAACGGTTAGCTGAAATCGAGCAACAGATTTATCAAGAAGCCGGCGAAGAATTTAATATCGGGTCACCTAAACAATTAGGAGTAATTTTGTTTGAAAAATTAAAATTGCCAGTCATTAAGAAGACCAAGACCGGATATTCAACGGCAGTCAGCGTTCTTGAGAAGCTGCAAGGATTAAATCCGATTATTGACAATATTTTACTGTACCGGCAGCTTTCAAAGCTTCAATCAACCTATGTTGAAGGCTTATTAAAAGTTGTCTTTAAGGAAGATAGCAAGGTTCATACCCGGTATACCCAAACGTTGACATCAACGGGACGGTTGTCATCGGTCGATCCGAACTTGCAAAATATTCCGGTTCGGCTTGAAGAAGGACGGAAAATTCGCCAAGCATTTGTTCCAAGTCATTCAGGATGGCAGATTTTTTCATCGGATTATTCCCAAATTGAATTGCGGGTCTTAGCCCACATTTCAGGTGACGAAAACATGCAGGAAGCATTCAAAACCGGGGCAGATATTCACGCAAGCACTGCGATGAAGATTTTTAATTTGGATAGTCCGGATGAAGTTACGCCGAATATGCGGCGCCAAGCAAAAGCCGTAAACTTTGGAATTGTTTACGGAATCAGCGATTTTGGCTTAGCACAAAATATCGGGATTACCCGCAAAGCAGCTAAGAAATTTATTGAAACGTATTTTGAATCGTTCCCAGGAGTTCACAAGTATATGACGGGGATCGTCGAACTTGCAAAGAAGCAGGGCTACGTTGAAACTTTGTTCCACCGGCGCCGTTATTTACCAGAAATCAATAGTAAAAATTATAATTTACGGTCATTTGCTGAACGGACGGCAATGAATTCGCCAATTCAAGGCAGTGCAGCGGACATTATTAAAATTGCGATGATTCGGATGCAAAAAATGTTACGTGAAAAAGGATTAAAGGCTAAAATGCTGCTTCAAGTTCACGATGAACTGATTTTTGAAGCGCCAAAAGAAGAAATTCCGGTGCTTAAAGAACTGGTTTCGAAGGTGATGGATTCAGCAGTTGATTTGGCTGTTCCGTTGAAAGTTGAAAGTGCTTCAGGCGATACGTGGTTTGATGCAAAAAAATAAGAGGTGAGAGAAATGCCGGAATTACCAGAAGTTGAAACGGTTCGCCGGGGAGTTTCGTCCCAGGTTTTAGACGTTCCGATCAAGAAAATCGATGTCAACTACGAAAAAATGATCAATAACGATATTGATGACTTTAAAAAGAAATTAACGGGGCAAAAAATTACCCGGATCGATCGGCGGGGGAAGTATTTGCTTTTTCGGTTTACCGGAAACTTAACGATGGTTTCCCACCTTCGAATGGAGGGCAAATACATCATTGAAGATCACAACGCGCCAATGGAAAAACATAGTCATGTAATTTTTGAGCTCGCGGATGGACGTGATTTGCGTTATAACGATTCCCGCAAATTTGGGCGGATGCAACTGATGCAAACGGGCGAAGAACTTGAATTTCCGGGGATCAAAAAGCTTGGGCCGGAGCCGTTAAGTGCTGATTTTACGGTTGATGATTTTTATAATCGATTACAGAAAAAGAAAAAGATGATCAAACCGGCCCTCCTTGATCAAACGGTCGTTACAGGATTAGGCAATATTTATGTTGATGAGGTTTTATGGATGAGCAAAATTCATCCGCAAACACCGGCTAATCATTTGACTCGGAGTGATGTGCAAAAATTGCATGATAATATCATCAAGGAATTGAAGCTCGCAATTGATGCTCAAGGAACAACGGTCTTCTCATTTAAAAATGCGTACAGTCATGCAGGGCAATTCCAAGATCAACTGCATGTTTATCGAAAGACCGGCGAACCGTGTGAACGGTGTCATACCCCGATTGAGCGGTTAGTCGTTGGTCAACGGGGGACGCATATTTGTCCAAAGGAGCAGAAAATCAAATAATGACATATGTTTTAGGATTGACTGGCGGAATTGCTTCTGGGAAGTCGACGGTCAGTAAGATTTTGGCATCCTATGGAGCTGAAATCATTGATGGCGACGTGATTGCTCGTCAGTTGCAGCAACCGGGCGAAGAAGGATTACGTCAAATTGAATTTCAATTCGGCAAAGAGTATTTGAATGCAGATGGCAGTCTTAACCGAACGAAACTTGGTGATTTAGTTTTTAATAACCCTGCAGAACTGGCAAAATTAAATCACATTATGCGACCGTTGATTCATCAGCGAATTATTGAACGGGTGAATCAGGCCAAGAAAGCCAAGGTCAAATTAGCAGTCATTGATATTGCACTTCTCATTGAAGGGCATTACTTAAATTTGTGTACCAGTACGATGATGATCGAAACGACAAGCGCAAAGCAGCTTTCGAACTTAATGAACCGGAATCATTTATCAAAAGCCCAGGCGCAAGCACGGATCAATGCTCAAATGAGCAACTGCGAACGAGCAAAGTATGTTGATGAAGTCATTCTCAATAACGGGTCAGTTGAAGAATTAAAGCTAAAAATGATAAAATGGTTGACATCAAAGCATTTATTGGGAAGCGAGGTGGAGTAAATGTTATGTCCGCAATGTCACAATAATAGTTCACGGGTTGTTGATAGTCGTCCAGCTGACAACGGAAATGCCATTCGACGGCGGCGGGAATGTGAAAAATGCGGCTACCGGTTCACGACGTTTGAAAGAATCGAAGCAACTCCATTATTAGTAATTAAGAAAAACGGAAATCGGGAAGAGTTTAACCGCGATAAAATCTTGCACGGAATTATGCGAGCAGCGGAAAAACGTCCCGTTAGTATGGATAAAATTACCGATATCGTTGATGAAGTTGAACGCAAAATTCGCGCGGTCGGCGGGACCGAAGTTTCAAGTCAATTGATTGGCGAATACGTGATGAACATTTTGGCGGATGTTGATGATGTTACTTACATCCGGTTTGCAAGTGTTTACCATGAATTCAAGGATATGCAATCATTTGCAGATGAATTGCAGGAATTAATGAAACGGAATAAGCAGAAATAAATTAAGGAGGAAGGAACTTGAATCAAATTCATATTTTAGCAACTGATAAATTTAAGGTTGTTTCCAAGGCACTTCCTCAAGAATTTCAATTTCAAACGCTTACGAAATTATACCAGCCATTTATCGGCGAAACGGCGGTCGCCCTTTACATGTCGCTGATTGCTGAAGTTCAAACGGGTGACTGGGATCAGCTCCCGGAATGGAATCACGAACAGCTTTTGGTTCGCCTTGGAATTAACATGCAGCAATTTACAGCTGCCAAGGAAAAACTTGAAGCGGTCGGCTTGATGCGCACGCAGTTTAACGCGCAAAAGCATTGCTTTTTGTATGAAATGCTTCCGGCAAAAAGCGGAAGTGCATTCTTTGAAGATCCGGTTTTAAGCGGGTTGCTGATGGAATATGTCGGGGAGCAGCAGTTTGCTCAATTGTTGAACTTCTTTGAAGGCAACCATTGGAATCGGCATGCGTTTCAGGATGTTTCGAAAAAAATGACGGATGTTTTCCGGATAAAGGGCTCCTCTTCAGTAACTGATGCGCCGGTTCAATCAACGCCGGTGGCCGATTTGAAGATGAAGATCAATGTTCAGCTGTTAAAACAGTTGTTAACGAAAACCTTTGTTAACCAGCAATCAGTTGCGCAAAATTTACAAACGGTGAACACGGTTGCCGTAATGTATGGGCTTGATGAAGTTCAGCTTGTTCGGTTACTGGAAGAGGCGGTTGATGTTAATCATCAAGATGATGTCAATTGGAATCGATTCCGCGCATTGGCAAGTCAGCAGTATGAATTTACAATGAAGCCGGTTAAAAGTGATGATTTTGATTCGAATTCCGAAGTTCACCAGTCAAAGCAGCCGGCAAATAATGCGGATCAAGAGTTGATCAATGCTTGTCAGCAGTATGCGCCAATGGAATTTTTAACGGCGTTGAAGGACGAGCAGGGGCAAACGGTAACGCATGAAGAGCAGATCACGATCCAACGGGCAGTTGAAGCGCAACGCCTTGCCCCCGCGGTCATTAATGTGTTGACCCATTATATGCTGGTGAACGAAAATATGGATTCGTTGAATCAAAAGTATTTTGAGCGTACAGCGAATAACTGGCTGAAAAATAAGATCAACACGCCTGAAAAGGCAATCACCTATGTCCGTGAATGGCAAAAGAAACGGCAGCAATCACGCCCAACTTCCCGGTATGCGCGCCGACCTCAATATGCAGAAAAATTGCCGGCATGGGCGCAGAAGAAAAAAAGTCAATCAGCGGTTAAAGACCAAAATCAGTCTCAAAATCGATCTGCAAATGTTAATCAGGACATTTCCCGGTTGATGCAACGGATCAATCAAAAAACACCGAAAGGAGATGAACGTTAATGGATAATATCAGTGATGGATTGAAACACCGCTTTCGTGATCCAAAGATGCGGGAACAATACCTTAAGCTGTTCGATGATGTCGTTAAGGATCCGGCGGTTGCTCAGTTTCTGAAAGATAATCAGGAACGGTTATCGAAGCAGGACATCATTACGGGCTTTAGTAAGCTGTATGAGTTTGTCAATTTACGCAAAGAACTTGCGGCAGGCAAGCAAACTTTTGCCCCCGGTTATGAACCGCAACTGATTGTCAGCGACCACCATATCGAAGTTGTGTATCATCCAACGGCCAAGATGGTTGAACAGCAACAGGCCCATCAACGGCAAAAGATGGTTGGAATGATCAACCTTCCAAAGGGATTACGGAATGCTCGAATCGAAGATTATGACATTAGTGGCCGTGAGGAACCGTTGCGGGCAGCATTAACGTTCATTGATGAGTGCATTGATTATCAAAAAAATGGTAAATTTCCAAAGGGTCTTTATTTATCCGGCAGTCTGGGAGTCGGTAAAACCTATTTACTGGCTGCAATTGCGAATAAATTAGCTGAAAATGGAATTCAATCAATGATGGTTCATTTTCCATCGTTTAGCGTCGAGATGACGGGCGCAATTCAAAACGGCAATCCGAATCAAATCTTAGATCAGATCAAACGGGTTCCCGTCTTGATGCTCGATGATATTGGAGCAACCCGGCTGACAAGCTGGATGCGGGATGATGTTTTGGGAATCATTTTGGAATATCGAATGCAAAATGAATTGCCGACGTTATTTAGTTCTAATCTTTCGATGAAGGATCTGCAAGAACAATATTTAACCTACAACAATCGTGGGGACAGCGAGCCGTTGAAGGCAATGCGAATCATGGAACGCATCAAGTTTTTGGCAACCGAATACCAAATGGTTGGTCCAAACCGAAGAAATCCAGAATAACTATTGCCAAATAAAAAGATTTATGGTTCAATGTAGTCAAGAAAGACAAACGGATCGTTAACTTCAGGGAAGGAGATCGTGACTGAAAGTCTCCTAACTAACGAGCTTACCACTTTCAGTTTTCTCACTTAATCGTGAGCGTGTTGCGCGTTAAAGCAAAATGAGGGGTATTAGCTAGATACCTGAAACTGGGTGGAACCACGTTAACGAACGTCCCAATACTGAAGTGTCAGTATTGGGGCGTTTTTTGTTTGTCCGACTTTGAAGGAGGAAGAAAAATGGCAGAAGTTAACATTCAGTTCCCAGACGGAACAGTTAAACAATTTGAAAAGGGCGTAACGGTTGAAGAAATTGCCAAGTCGATCAGCATCAGTTTGGCTAAAAAGGCCGTTGCCGGTAAATTTGACGGCAAGTTGGTTGGTTATCACGATGCCCTTGAACAAGGCGGTTCAATTGAAATTATCACGAAAGACAGCGAAGACGGCTTAGTTGTTCTTTGGAATACCGTTGCTCAAATTTTAAAGCACGCATTACATAATATGTATCCTAAAATGAAATTTGGTGAAAGTTCAGCAACTGAACATGGTTTCTGCTTGGATACAGATAATGCTGACGGTCAAATTTCAGAAGATGGATTTGACAAGATCACTGCTGAAATGAACAAGTTGATCAAGCAAAACATTGCAATTGAAAAGATCATGGTTCCAGTTAATGAAGCATTATCAATGGCTGAAGGCGATGAATATCAAACAGCCTTGATCAATGAAAATGCCGTTGATGGTCAAGTTGAAATGTACCAACAAGGCGATTTCAAGTATTTAGGCGGCGTTCAATTACCAGCAACCGGAGCAGTTAAGGTCTTCCAAATCTTATCAGTTGCCGGGGCATACTGGAAAGGCGCTTCAAGTAACCCAATGCTTCAACGGGTATACGGAACAGCATTTTACAAGCAAAAAGATTTAGATGCTGAATTGGAACGGCGGAAAGAAGCCCAGGAAAGGGATCACCGGGTAATCGGAAACAAGTTGGACTTATTCTTTGTTGATCCTAAGGTCGGTGCCGGCTTACCATACTGGATGCCAAAGGGTGCTACAATTCGGCGGACGATCGAACGGTACATCATTGACAAAGAAGTTGCCGATGGATACCAACACGTTTATACTCCGGTTTTGATGAACTTGAATGCTTACAAGCAATCAGGTCACTGGGATCACTATCATGATGATATGTTCCCACCAATGGACATGGGCGATGGCGAATTCCTTGAATTACGGCCAATGAACTGCCCGTCACATATTCAAATTTACAAGCATCACAAGCGTTCATACCGTGAATTACCATTGCGGATCGCTGAAATCGGAATGATGCACCGTTATGAAAAATCAGGAGCTCTTTCAGGTTTACAACGGGTTCGTGAAATGGAATTAAATGATGGACACACATTCGTTGCATTAGACCAGATCCAAGACGAATTTGCAAAGATCTTGCGGTTGATCATGGACGTTTACAAAGACTTTAACATCACAGATTACACATTCCGGTTGAGTTACCGTGATCCAAAGAACACTGAAAAGTACTTCGACGACGATGAAATGTGGGAAAAGTCCCAAAAGATGTTGAAGGGTGCCATGGATGACCTTGGTTTAGAATACTATGAAGCAGAAGGCGAAGCTGCATTCTATGGTCCTAAGTTGGATATTCAAACGAAGACAGCCCTTGGAACAGAAGAAACAATGTCAACGATCCAACTTGACTTCTTGCTTCCAGAACGCTTTGACTTGAAGTACACGGGAACTGACGGTGAAGAACACCGGCCAATCATGATCCACCGTGGAGTTGTCGGAACAATGGAACGGTTCACTGCTTACTTAACTGAAATTTACAAAGGTGCATTCCCAACATGGCTTGCTCCGGAACAAGTTGCAATTATTCCGGTTAAGAACGACCTTCACCTTGATTACGCTAAGGAATTAGCTAACAAGTTAGTTGCACACAACGTTCGGATCAAGATGGATGACCGGAACGAAAAGATGGGTTACAAGATTCGTCAAGCCCAAGTCAACAAGATTCCATACACATTGGTTGTTGGTGATAATGAAAAGGCAAACGGTACGGTTACGGTTCGGAAATACGGTGAAGACGAACAAACAACCATGGCGTTTGATGAATTTGTAACAATGATCAACCATGATATTGAAACATACAGTCGCGAAGATTAATTTAGGCTTGACAGGGTAGCTATAAACTGATAGACTACTTAGAGTTGAGAAAAAAGCAGAGGCAAAAGCTTCTCGCCTAGCAGACAAAAAAGTCTCCGGGCAGAAATTAAGAAATTAATTCCGTTAAAAGCGGCTTTAATGACCTCTGTTTGAAGTGTTCAAACAGAGGTTTTTTTATCTGCATTTTCTCTCTGAATTTATTTGGAGGTGAAGTATCATAGCAGTAGACAAGATGGTTAATGACGGCATTCGTGCTCGTGAAGTTCGATTGATCAGCAGCAATGGTGATCAGCTTGGTGTTAAATCAAAGCGCGAAGCTTTACAAATCGCTGAACAAGAAAATCTTGACTTGGTTTTAGTTGCTCCGAAGGCAAAGCCGCCGGTTGCAAAGGTAATGGATTACGGAAAATACCGTTTTGAATTGCAAAAGAAGCAACGCGAAGCCCGGAAGAAACAAAAGACCGTTAATGTTAAGGAAGTTCGGTTAAGTCCAACGATTGACACGAATGACTTTAATACAAAGATGAAGAACGCACGGAAGTTCCTTGCGAAGGGAGACAAAGTTAAGGTTTCAATTCGCTTCAGAGGACGTGCCATTACACATAAAGACATCGGACGTGAAGTTCTGAGTCGCTTTGCTGAAGAAACAAAGGATGTTGCATCCGTTGAATCAAAGGCAAAGATGGATGGAAGAAGCATGTTTTTAATGCTTGCACCTAAAACTGAAAAATAGGTGAGTAGATTAATAGGAGGATTTTGATTATGCCAAAAATGAAAACACACCGCGCATCAGCAAAACGTTTTAAGCGTACAGGAAAGGGCGGTTTAAAGCGTCATCACGCATATACATCACACCGTTTCCACGGTAAGACGATCAAGCAACGTCGTCAATTACGGAAAGCAGGCATGGTATCTTCATCAGATATGAAGCGGATCAAGCAAATGCTTTCACAAATGAAATAATTATTACGAATTAAATTTTTGACAGGACCAAATCGGTTCTAACTTAGAGGAGGAATTTTCATGCCACGTGTTAAAGGTGGAACAGTTACACGCCAACGTCGTAAAAAAATGATCAAATTAGCCAAGGGTTACCGCGGTTCAAAGCACATTCAATTCAAGGTTGCTAAGCAACAAGTAATGAAGTCATACCAATATGCATTCCGTGACCGTCGGAAGACAAAATCAAACTTCCGTAAATTATGGATCGCACGGATTAATGCTGCAGCCCGCATGAACGGAATCAGCTACAGCAAGTTAATGCACGGTTTGAAGTTAGCTGAAATCGAAGTTAACCGCAAGATGCTTGCTGACTTAGCCGTTAGCGATGCAGATGCATTCAAGGCACTTGTTGACGAAGCTAAGAAAGCTTTAGCAAAATAATTGATCTTTAAATGATAGAGGCTGTGACGCTTGTCGCAGCCTCTTTGTTATTTTATAATTTTTAATATCGAATTATTAAAAATAGGAGCGGTTGAATGTTAAATCAATTTAAACCTACATGGATGATCGAATCGATTTATAATCTTACGCCAGATGAACTTAAAGCAAATGGCATTAAGGCAATTCTAACGGATTTGGATAATACGTTGATTGCGTGGAATAATCCGAGCGGAACACGTGAGCTGCATCAATGGTTGCAACAGATGGCAGCTAACCAAATTCCAGTGATCGTGGTTTCAAATAATAACCATGATCGGGTAGAAAAGGCAGTTCAACGGTTTGATCTTCCGTTCGTGGCGCGGGCATTAAAGCCATTGAAAACAGGGCTTAAAAAGGCATTAAAAGAGTATCAGCTTCAACCGGATGAAGTGGTGATGGTTGGCGATCAAATGCTGACGGATGTCCTAGCAGCTAACCGAATGAAAATCCGCAGCATTTTGGTGAAGCCGTTAATGCAAACGGATGCTTGGAATACGCGCATTAACCGGTTAATGGAACGCAAGATTCAAGCTCAATTAGCGAAGAAAGAAAATTTTGAAATTCAATGGAGGAACCATCTCGATGACTGATGAATTAAGATGCATTGGATGCGGTGCGGTGATTCAAACAACGGATCCGGATAAGGCGGGATACACGCCGCAATCTGCGTTAAATAAACAAAAAGATGAGGTGTATTGCCAACGGTGTTTCCGGCTAAGACACTATAATGAAATTGCCGATGTTGATTATAGCGATGATGACTTTTTACGTTTTTTGAATCAGTTAAGCGATAAAGAAGCACTGATTGTTAATGTAATTGACATTTTCGACTTTACCGGGTCTTTAATTCCGGGATTGCAACGGTTTGTCGGCAATAATCCAATTTTACTGGTTGGAAATAAAGAAGATCTGCTTCCGCGGTCATTAAAGCGTTCAAAGATCAAGGATTGGATGCGGCAATCGGCTAACAAGGCAGGATTGCGTCCAATTGATGTTTTCTTGACAAGTGCCAAGAAGGGCGGTCAAGTTGACGAATTATTGGCTGCGATTGAAAAATACCGTGAAGGTCGCGATGTTTATATCGTTGGGGTTACAAATGTTGGAAAGTCAACGTTGATCAATCGAATCATTAGCCAATTAATCGGAGTTCAGGAATTGATCACGACATCTAAATTTCCAGGAACAACCTTGGATCGAATTGAAATTCCATTAGATGATGGACATTTCTTAATTGATACCCCAGGGATTATTCACCGGAATCAAATGGCGCATTACCTTTCACCAAAGGAATTAAGACTTGCGACGCCGCAAAAGGAAATCAAGCCGAAGACATACCAATTACAAGCAGGGCAAACTCTCTTTTTGAGTGCTTTAGCACGGTTTGATTTTATTAAAGGACCTAAAGAACGAAATGGAATTGCAATCTATCTTGATAATAATTTAAAGGTGCACCGGACAAAATTAGCCAACGCTGATCAATTCTATGCGAACCATGCTGGTGAGATATTGCAACCGCCAACCAAGAAAGAGTTGGAAACGACTTTCCCGAAACTTGTTCGGTATGAATTTAAGATAACGGAAAAAAGTGATCTTGTTTTTGCTGGCCTTGGCTGGGTCACGGTGCCGAAAAACAGTATTATTGCCGGTTGGGCCCCGGATGGAGTTGGCGTTACGATTCGTAAAGCAATGATTTAGAGGTGAAAAAATGAAATTACGTGGAAAACAAAAACGGTATTTAAGAAGTCAAGCCCATTCAATGCGGCCGCTTTTCCAAATCGGAAAAGATGGGATTGATAAAGAATGGCTTAAACAGGTTAAAAATGCCCTTGAAAAGCGTGAATTGATCAAAGTTAATATTTTAAATAATTCATTGTTAGAAACTGACGAAGTTCAGGAATACATTGAACAAAACTCTGATATTCAAGTAGTTCAAGTTATTGGGCACACCCTTGTTTTATTTAAACGCGCTCAAAAGCCGGAGCATCGTCACTATTCCGAAGAAGTTGCGCGGATTTAGAAAGGGTGCTTTGGAATGGAGAAGCAACGGGTGATCACGCCTGAAGTTCAAGTTTTTAGCAAGGTTGAATTTGATGCTCCGCAAAAAAGAGTTGGCATCTTAGGCGGAACGTTTAATCCACCGCATTTCGGTCATTTGATGATTGCAGATCAGGTTCAAAGTCAACTGGGGCTTGATCAGGTGCTATTTATGCCGGATAACATTCCGCCGCATATTGATCATAAAGATGCGATTGATGCGCGCCAGCGGCTTAAGATGCTGCATTTATGCGTTGATGATAATCCTAAATTCGGAATTGAAGATTATGAGATCAAGCGCGGCGGGATCAGTTATAGCATTGATACGATGAAAGCATTGACCCAGCAACATCCTGAAAATCAATATTACTTTATAATTGGCGGCGATATGGTAGAATATTTACCGAAATGGCGGGAAATTGACGAGCTGGTCAAGCTTGTTCAGTTTGTCGGCGTTGGCCGTCCAGGATTTCATAAACGAAGTCAATATCCGCTTTTATGGGTTGATGTTCCTGAGACGGAGATCAGTTCAACGTTGATTCGGCAAAAGGTCAAAAATGGATGTTCGATCAAATATCTTGTTTCGGATGCAGTTGAACAGTACATTAACGAGGAGAACTTATATCGTGACTGAAATTGAATATCAAAAACATTATTATCCTGGTTCGCGTTCCGAGTTAGTTCAGAAATTAAAAGACTCGTTAAATAAACAATCGCGATTTGAACATTGTTTACGGGTCGAACAAACGGCGATCCAGCTTGCCAAACTAAATCATGAAGACGTTGAGAAAGCGGCGGTTGCCGGGCTGATTCATGATTATGCGAAGGAACGCTCAGCCGAAGAATTCAAACAGGTGATCATTGCCAAAAAGATGGATCCGGATTTATTAAACTGGGGTAATTTTATTTGGCACGGTGAAGTTGGTGCTGAAATCATTCAGGATGAATTAAAAATTACGGATGAAGAGATTTTAAATGCGGTGCGACGGCATACGATCGGTGCGGTTCAAATGACAACGCTTGACAAGATCGTTTACGTTGCCGATTACGTTGAACCCGGACGTGATTTTCCGGGAGCAAATTATGCACGCGAAGTGGCGTTTGCTGATTTGGATGATGGGGTGTGTTATGAAACCCAGCACACGTTGCAGTATTTGTTAGAAAATAATCAAAAGATTTATCCGGCTGCAATTTTAACGTATAACCAGTGGAACGCTGAAAATTGATGAAGAGGTGGAATTTAAATGAACGAAAGCAAAGAATTATTAAAAACAGTTGTTGAAGCTGCCGACAATAAACGGGCAGAAGATATTATTGCATTAGATGTTCAAAATATTAGTTTGTTAGCGGACTATTTTGTAATCATGCAAGCTGACTCAGACCGGCAAGTAAAGGCGATTGCCGAAAATATCGAAGAACAAGCTGAAGAAAAAGGCTATGATGTGCTTGATGTTGAAGGAAAGAGCGGTGCAAACTGGGTTTTGATCGACCTTGGTGATGTTGTTGCCCATGTATTTAAAGCTGAAACGCGGAAATTCTATAACCTTGAAAAGTTATGGGCAGATGCCGATGACGTTGATGTTTCAGCATGGATCAAGTAGTCAATGCAACGAATCACAGGAATAATTACTGAGTATAATCCGTTTCATAACGGCCACCTTTATCAGATCCAGCAAATCAAGAAGCAATTTCCGGATGCTCCGTTAGTAATTGCAATGAGCGGAAATTTTTTACAGCGCGGGGAACCGGCAATTATTGATAAGTGGCACCGGGCCGCTGAATGTTTGTCGAATGACGCAGATTTAGTAATGGAACTGCCGTTAATGGCGGCCGTTCAACCTGCAGACCGGTTTGCATATTATGGGGTGTGGACGCTTGCTCAGATGGGCGTGACGGACTTGTTTTTCGGTGCGGAGCATGCCACGTTTGACTTTATGCATGATGCCCAAAAAGCAATGGAAATTACCGGAAACTTTAACAAGTACCATGAGTCGTTTGCAAAAACTTATCAACAGGTAATTGCTGAAAAGGTTGGTCATCAAGTCGATCAGCCGAATGACCTGTTAGGATTGGCATATGCGAAGGCCAATTTAAAGCTGAAGGCCGGCATTAACCTTCATCCGATTCAGCGGAAAAATGCAAATTACCATGATATTGAGTTGAACGATGCGGGAACGATTGCGAGTGCATCGGCGATTCGCGAAGCCTTGCATCATCAAAATCAAGATTTTGAAAAATTTGTGCCGCACCAAACCGCTCAAGATTTAAAAAAACAGCCATTAGTATCATGGGATGATTTTTGGATCCATCTTAAGATGGAATTATTGACCCATTCACCGCAAGAATTGGAAAAAATTTACGGAATGGCTGAAGGAATTCAATACCGGATGATTGCGATGGCTCAGCGAAGTGAATTTGCCGGGAGCTTTGATTCATGGATCAAAGCGGTTAAAAATAAACGGTTTACGTACACGAGGTTAAGCCGGTTGGCAACAATGACGTTGCTGCACATTACCTGGGACGATGTTGCTTCATTTGAGGCCCAACCATATTTGCGGGTATTAGGGTTTTCTAAGAAGGGACAGGCAGTTTTACATGCTGCCAAAAAGAGTTGCGATCATCCAATTATTACAAACGTTTCTCAAGACGAGAAGAAGGGAATTTTAAGAATTGATTACCGCGCCGGAAAAGTTTACCAGGCAGTGTGCGGAAATGAACAGGATTTAAAACACGCTCCGATTATGACTGTCAAGTAAATCAGCTTGACAGTGATTTGAATTCCAAGTATAATCGACGTGTTGCATTAGGAGGCAAGAAAATGAAGTGGTCATTAAACGAATTGCGTCAGGCAAAGGAAACGCCCATTGAGTTTGATACAACCCTTGATTTGGAAGCAGCATTAAAGGAACGCCGGAATGATTTGATTTCGGCTACTCCGGTCCAAGTTGAAGGCGTCTTTACGGTTGATCAACGGGGAATTTTAGGAAGTTTTAATGTGAAAACTAAAATTCAGGTTCCATCAACCCGGACGTTTGAACCGGTAACAATTCCACTCGACTTTGACTTCTCAGAATACTATGTCAGTCATCATCAAAATGATTTATCGCAGTTTGATGACTTGGACGTGGTAATTGTGCTTGAAAATGATGTATTATCCCTTGAAGATGTGATTATTGACAATATTCTTGTTCAAATTCCAATGCAAGTTCTGAGTAAAAAAGAACAAAATGCAAAATTCAGTGAGATGCCGCAAGGAAAGAGTTGGGGTGTTTTGACTGAGGATCAGCTGAAAAATAACGCTCACCAGAAAGATCAAATCGATCCGCGGATGGCAAAATTAAAAGATTTTTTCAAAAACGATGATCAGAAGAATTCGGATGAGTAGTTGTCAAATTTAAGATTTGCAAGTATAATTGTTCTTGTCGATTATTTTGAAGGAGGTGGCTCTCAATGGCAGTACCAGCACGTAAAACATCAAAGACACGTAAGAGATTACGTCGGACAAACTACAAGTTGTCAGTACCTGGTATGAGCGCATGCCCAAATTGTGGTGAATTACGTCGTTCACACCGTGTATGCCCAAGTTGTGGTTACTATGGTGATCGCGAAGTTGTTAAAGTAAAGAACAACTAATTTTTTAAAATTGAAGAATAAAAAGATCGACGGGACCATGGCCCTCAATCTTTTTGCGGCACGTCAGTGTGAACTGAAGTGCTATTTTTTTACCATTGATTAAATTCCTATGCTAGAATGGAAAGCAGATATTATTAGGAGAAAGGAATTAACACATGGATGTGCATAACGTTGAACTCACGATCAGTGCAGTTCGCCCAGACCAATATCCGCAAGATGGATTACCGGAAATCACGTTAACTGGCCGGTCAAATGTCGGCAAATCATCGTTGATCAATACCCTGATCAATCGGAAAAGGCTTGCGCGAACATCAAGTCAACCAGGGAAAACGCAAACGCTGAACTTTTACCGGATCGAAGATGCAATGTACTTTGTTGATGTTCCGGGATACGGATACGCCAAAGTTTCACAAAAGAACCGTGAAAAGTGGGCTGAAATGATTGAAACCTACTTTGCCCAACGCGAAGAAACATGCGGTGTTGTTTCACTTGTTGATGCGCGGCATGCGCCAACGAAACTTGATCAGCAGATGATCAACTTTATCCATTACTATGAATTGCCGTTACTGGTCGTTGGAACAAAAATTGATAAGGTTCCAAAAAGCAAATGGAATAAGGCTGAAAGTCAAATTCGCAAGGGATTGCATTTAAGTGGCGATGACCAATTACAATTGTTCTCATCTCAAACCCGCTATGGTAAAGAAGAGGTTTGGGATTGGATCGAAAAGCATACGATGTAAGGAAGGAAAATCAAATGGAATTTAATGAGTATCAAGAAGCAGCAAACCGGACCCTTTACGGAACAGAACAGGTTTTAACCAATTGTGCGTTAGGGTTAGCAGGTGAAAGCGGCCAAGTGATCGATCTTGTAAAGGCATATACGTTTAAAGGCCAAAAATTAGATAAAAAGCAATTAACTCATGAAATGGGAGACGTTCTTTGGTACTTGTCTCAAATTGCTGAATGGGCAGGAATTCCGTTTGATGAAGTTGCGAAGGAAAATATTGAAACGTTGAATAAGCGTTATCCAAATGGATTTAAGAGTGAAAATTAGTGAATGCGAGAAGGAAAAATGAGGCTGTGATTGAATCGCAGCCTCATTTAAATATTATTTTTCTTTCTTGTGGGAATCATTTTTCTTTGAGGAGTCCTTTTCGGGATCCTTTGGTTTATTATTTGATGTGTTGGTCGGGTCGATTGCAAATTCATCAAATAATTTTTCAAGGTTTGTTTGCCGGTTGATCTTTAAACTCATAATTCGACTTCCTTCTGCTGTAGTTTTCTTTAGCGTACCAGTTTTTATTTAAGTTTTCAATTCTAAGAAAGGGGGACCATCAAAATGGCAACGGAACACATTGAACGAAAATTAAAATTACTTCCGGATTTACCGGGGTGTTACCTGATGAAAGATGTTAACGGACATATTATCTACGTTGGAAAAGCCAAAAATTTGAAGAATCGGGTGCGGTCATATTTCAAAAGCAAGCAGGTCGGAAAGCGGGCCCAACTTGTTGCGGAAATTCGGGATTTCGAAACGATCATCACGTCAACCGATAAGGAAGCTTTCTTGTTGGAAATTACGCTGATTCAAAAGCATCAGCCGTATTACAATACAAAATTAAAACGCGGAACGGGCTATCCGTACATCAAGATTACGAATGAACGCGATCCGCAGTTGAAGCTTGTAAGTAAAATTAAAAAAGATGGCGGGTACTATTTTGGACCATATCCAAATGTTTACGCTGCTCAAGAAACGTTGCAGCTTCTTCAAAAAGTATATCCGCTTCGAAGATGTAACGGCCCGCAAAAACGACCGTGTTTGTATTATCATATGGGCCAGTGTTTAGGAGCATGTTTCAAAGAAGTCCCTAAGGAAAAATATGATGCTCAAATTGAAAAGATCAAGTCGTTTTTAAACGGCAATGTTGCCCCAATCAAAAACGAATTGAAACGGAAGATGGAAGAGGCCTCGGCTAAAATGGAATTTGAACGGGCGGCGGAGTATCGCGATCAGATCCGCTACATTGCAATGACCGTTGAAAAGCAGAAAATTATTTCAAATGATTATACGACCCGCGATATTTTTGCGTACTACATGGATAAAGGCTGGATCTCAATTCAAGTCTTTTGTATCCGTCAGGCCCGGTTAATGAAGCGGGTCAAACGGCTTTTCCCATGTATTGACGAACCTGAGGCCGAATTTACTTCATTTATTTTGCAATATTACAATCAGAAAAACGTTGTTAAACCGCATGAAGTTCTTGTTCCGCAAAATATCGATCATCAGATTTTAAGTGATATTTTAGGAATTCCAGTTCGGACACCGCAACGGGGGCAGAAACGCGATTTATTGAAAATGGCTCAAAAGAATTCCCGCCTTGTCCTTGAAGAAAAGTTCCGGTTGCTTGAACTTGATAACCGGAAAACAACCGGCGCCATGAATGAAATTATGGATGCGCTCAAGTTGCCGCACGGTCACCGAATCGAAGCATTTGACCATTCCCATATTCAAGGTCAGGACCTGGTTTCCGCAATGGTTTGTTTCATTGACGGTCAGCCAAATAAAAATGAGTATCGTAAGTATAAGTTGAAGACGGTTGATCACGCGGATGAAGCGGCAAGTACCCGAGAGGTCATTTATCGCCGATACAGTCGGTTGCTCAAGGAACACGCTCAGCTTCCAGACTTGATTTTAATGGATGGGGCAGAGATCCAAATTGACGCTGCGGTCGATGTTTTGCACAATCAACTGGGAATTGATATTCCGGTTGCGGGAATGGTTAAAAATGATCATCACAAAACAGCGGATTTAATGAACCAGAACGGAATCAAACTAGAACTCGATCCGAAAAGTCAAGGTTTTTATTTGTTGCAACGAATCCAAGATGAAGTCCACCGGTTTGCGATTACTTATCACCGGCAGTTACATTCAAAGAATTCACTGTCATCCCGGCTTGAACAAATTCCAGGCGTAGGCCCGAAAACGCGAACCAAACTTTTGCGGAATTTTCATTCAATTAAGAAAATTGCTGAAGCATCGGTTGAAGAAATTCAAAAACTGGGAATTTCGAAGAAGGTTGCGCAAACGATTCATTTAAGTGCGGGTTCAATTGAAGAAGGCCGGCAAGATACAAGATTGATTAGAAAAAATTAAAAATGTATGCTACAATTTTAACCGTTAATTTTGATAACTAATCAATGGACGGAGTGAATTTCATTGGAAAATACAAGTCAGTCCTCAAAACTGCGCTGGTATAACATTGCCTTACTGGCATTTACCGTCGTTTGGGGATTTACAAATGTCGTCAATAACTTTGCTAATCAAGGACTAACCGTTGTCTTCTCATGGATTTTGATTATGTTCCTTTACTTTATCCCGTATACCTTAATGGTTGGGCAGTTAGGATCAGCATTTCAGAATTCAGGAGCAGGGGTCAGTTCGTGGATCAACGAATTACTCGGAAGCAAGTGGGCTTACTTAGCTGCTTGGACTTACTGGGTCGTTCACGTTCCGTATTTAGCTCAAAAACCACAAATTATTATGATCAGTTTAAGCTGGCTTTTCCGCGGCAATGGGACTTTTGTTAATGATACCAAGCCGATTGTTGTTCAATTGCTTAGTTTAGTTCTCTTCTTAGGATTTGTATGGCTTGCAACTAAAGGATTGAATGCGCTGAAGAAATTAGGGAACATTGCGGGAATCTTGCTGCTGATTATGTCATTCCTGTTCATTATTCTTGGAATCAGTGCACCGTTTATTCTTCATACGCACGTTGCAACGCCTAATATGGGCAGCTTGCATGATTATGTGCCAAAATTCAGTTTCCAATACCTAACGACCCTTTCAATGTTGATTTTTGCAGTTGGTGGTTGTGAAAAAATTTCACCATACGTTAATAAAACGCATAACGCATCCCGCGAATTTCCAAAGGGCATGCTTGTGTTAGCAATCATCGTTGCCTTATCAGCAATTTTAGGGTCAATTGGAATGGGAATCGTAATTAACGCGCACCACATTCCAAATGATTTGATGTCAAACGGGGCATATGAAGCATTCCAAATTCTTGGCCGGTATTACCATGTTGGAGATCTCTTCATGTGGATCTTTGCAATTACCAATACATTAGGTTCAGCAACCGCTTTGGCAGTCTCAATCGATGCGCCGTTACGGATGTTGTTGGATGAAGCCGATGAACGCTTTATTCCAAAGGTTCTTTTAAAGAAGAACAAGCACGGGGTCTTTATTAACGGTTACAAGATGGTTACAGTTTTAGTTTCCATTTTGATCATTGTCCCAGCCCTTGGAATTAAGGGAATGTCAAACTTGTACAACTGGCTTTTGAACTTGAATTCAATTTGTATGCCAATGCGTTACCTTTGGGTATTCTTAGCATACATTATGCTTGTTAAGTACATGGACAAGTACAAGTCAGACTATGTCTTCGTGAAGAGTAAACCAGTCGGCTACGCATTTGGAATTTGGACATTTGTCTTTACTGCGTTTGCATGTATCATGGGAATGGTTCCAAAGGCTAACATGGCTGCATTCGCAACAAGTTCATGGTGGTTCCAAATTGCAATGAACGTCATTACCCCAATTATTTTGATTGCGTTAGGATTGATTCTTCCAGCAATTGCAAGACGGACAAATAAAATTAACGATTAAAATCATTGAAGCACGGCGAATCGGTCGTGCTTTTATTTTTAATCAAAACTTGATATAGTTATAGCGAGTAAAATATGCCAGTTAGAGACTGGATCGATTAAATAAATTGTAGAAAGAGGAACAAAAAGACAATGTCAATGTTTGTTGATCAAATTAAAATTCAAGTTAAAGCCGGAAAAGGCGGCGACGGAATGGTTGCTTTTCGGCGTGAAAAATATGTTCCAAATGGGGGCCCGGCCGGCGGTGACGGTGGTCATGGCGGAAGTATTATTTTAAAGGTCAATAAGGGATTACGGACCTTGATGGATTTCCGTTATCACCGGATCTTCAAAGCGAAGGCTGGTCAAAACGGAATGATCAAGGGCAAATATGGCCGGGCAGCTGAAAACTTGTATATTGATGTCCCCGAAGGAACAACGGTTACGGATGCCGATACCGGCGAAGTATTAGGCGATTTAACGGAGGCTAATCAGGAATTGGTCGTTGCTCACGGTGGTCGTGGCGGCCGTGGCAATATCCACTTTGCCAGTCCGAAAAATCCGGCCCCCGAAATTGCTGAAAATGGTGAACCAGGTGAAGAACGAAATTTGAATTTGGAATTAAAGGTTTTAGCCGATGTTGGATTGGTGGGCTTTCCATCGGTTGGAAAGTCGACGCTTCTTTCAACGGTTACAAGTGCAAAACCCAAAATTGCTGAATACCATTTCACAACGTTGGTTCCGAACCTGGGAATGGTTCAACTTGATGATGGCCGCGACTTTGTAATGGCTGACCTGCCAGGATTAATTGAAGGGGCTTCGCAAGGAATTGGTCTTGGAATTCAATTTTTGCGCCATGTCGAACGGACACGGGTTATTTTGCACCTGATCGATATGTCAGGGGTCGAAGAACGGGATCCGTACGAAGACTTTTTAAAGATCAATGATGAATTGAAGAAGTATGATCCAGATTTGTTAAAACGGCCGCAAATTATCGTTGGCTCGAAAATGGATATGCCGGATGCAGCTGAAAACTTAGCCAAGTTTAAGGCTAAGATTGAACAGGACTACGCTCCGTTAGCTCAAGCACCGCAAGTAATGGCAATTTCATCAATCACCCATGAAGGGCTGCAAGATTTGATGCAAGCAACAGCGGACTTGCTTGATAAGACGCCACACTTTGAAACGAAGGCGGAAAAGGAAATGGCTGCTAACCGTTCTGAATACCGGTTTGATGATGAGGAGGATACCCCTGCATTTACAATTTCGCGTGATTCGGACGCAACCTGGGTTCTTTCAGGTGATAAACTTGAAAAACTCTTTAAGATGACGAATTTGGATCACGATGAAAGTTTACTGCGGTTTACCCGGCAATTGCGGGGCATGGGAGTTGATGATGCGCTTCGGGAACGGGGAGCCAAAGACGGTGACCTCGTTCGCATCGACGATTTTGTCTTTGAATTTTATGCATAATCAATTTATGAAAATAAAATTTTGGATTGGTCAACGATCCGAAAGCCAAAGAGCGGGAATTTTTTTCCGCTTTTTGTTTTGATCAAAATCTTAACGTCGGCATTCAGCGCGTTCGCAATCACTTCCAGGGCTTTAAATTGAAGCGGATGATCATGATAGGGCAGAAGATAAAGAACGTTGGTCTGCTTATCAAAATCAAAATCGGAAATTGCGACTGCATGCGTTTTGTTTTCCCAGTAACATTGGTATTGAGGATTAAATCCTTGAGTTGCTTCGCGAAATGTTTGAATTCTCATTTTAAACTCCTTTGTTCGTTATAAGATGAATTATTAAATTAAAAATAATTTTTTATTGATGATTATCTTTTAACCCCGAATAATTTCTGCTATAATGCAGGTAATTTATTTTGAAAGAGGGATTGATTGATGACACGCTTTTTTAAACTGAAAGAAAATCAGACAAGCGTCTCAACCGAAATTACTGCAGGGTTAACTACCTTTTTTGCAATGTCGTATATTCTTTTTGTTGCTCCAAACATCCTTGGCAAGACCGGGATGCCAACGCAAGGAATCTTTTTAGCAACAATTATTGCGTCAGTTGTTAGTACCTTGATCATGGCCTTGTTTGCCAATGTTCCATACGTTCAAGCTCCTGGATTGGGACTGGCAACGTTCTTTACGTACACCGTTGTTTTACAACTTGGTTTTAGTTGGCAGGAGGCCTTAGCGCTGGTCTTTCTTTGCGGGGTGATCAACGTTACGATCACGTTGACCAAGATTCGGAAGATGATCATCAAGTCAATTCCTGAAGTTTTGCAACACGCCATCAGTGGTGGGATTGGAATGTTTGTTGCCTATATCGGAATTAAAAATGCGGGTTTCCTTAAGTTTACCACTGATTCAAGCGATATTTTAACAGTTAACAATCATCCATTCAATCAAGCAACGACTCACTTTTCGCACGGAATTCAATCAATTGTTTCGGAAAGCGGAATTACTCCGGCATTGATCAACTTTAATCAAGCAGGGGCATTGGTTGCTTTGATCGGGTTATTGATCATGGCATTCTTAATGATCAAGAATGTGCGTGGTGGAATTTTGATTGGAATTATTTTAACGACGTTAATTGGGATTCCATTTGGGGTCACGCATTTAAGTCTTGCTCATGCCCCATCATTAGCCGAATCATTTAAAGAGCTTGGGGTAACGATGGGAGCTGCGTTTGGCCCGCACGGAATGGTGGCATTATTTGACCATCCAGGCCGGCTATTGTTAGCCATTATGACAATTTTTGCGTTCTCATTGACTGATATTTTTGATACGATTGGAACCTTTATTGGAACGGGGAAAAAATCAGGAATTTTCTCTCAAGCCGATGAAGAAGAATTCTTTAACGGAAAGGGATTCAAATCAAAGATGGACCGGTCATTGTTCTCAGATGCTGCCGGTTCGATTGTGGCTGCAATTTGCGGAACATCAAACGTTACGACCTTTGTTGAAAGTGCATCCGGAATCGGCGCGGGTGGTCGAACCGGATTAACAAGTTTGACCGCCGCCGTAATGTTTGCTTTGAGTAGTTTATTGGCTCCGGTAATTGCAATTATCCCAACTCAAGCAACGGCACCAGCATTGATCATTGTTGGGATCATGATGATGAGTTCGTTTAAGGATATTAACTGGTCAAACCTTGAAGATGCGATCCCCGCATTCTTTGCATCCGTCTTTATGGCGATTTGTTACAGCATCTCATACGGAATTGCTGCCGGGTTCATCTTCTACTTGTTAGTTAAGATTTGCAAGAAAAAATTCAACGAAATTCATCCAATGCTTGTGATCTGCACAATTCTCTTTATTTTGAATTTTGTTGTTTTAGCATTTATTTAACTTTAAAATGCATTTTGTATTTTAGATTGAATGATAGTAAAATTAATATCGGTATAGTAGTTCACTAATTATAGTGGACTATTATTTTTTGAGAGAAATAAAAAATAGATAGGGTCGATTTCATGGAACTTGAATTTTTAGGAACCAGTGCAGGATCGCCATCGAAATTTCGAAACGTGACGGCACTAGCGTTGAAATTGCTTGATGAAATTAATGAAGTTTGGCTTTTTGATGTCGGCGAAGGAACCCAACACCAAATTTTGCGAACGACGATTCGTCCCCGGAAAGTAACGAAGATTTTTATTACTCATCTTCACGGTGATCATATTTTCGGCCTTCCAGGTTTTTTAAGCAGCCGTTCATTTCAGGGAGCAGAAGCAGCAACTCCGCTGACGATTTACGGTCCGCGGGGAATCAAACAATTTGTTGAAACTTCAATGCGGGTTTCGCAAACCCATTTAGCATATCCAATCAAATACGTTGAGCTTGATGACGAAGAGGGGGTTCTCTTCGAAAATGATCGGTTTAAGGTTTCTTATGCCGGCCTTGATCATCGAATCAAATGTGTCGGCTATCGGGTCGAAGAAAAGGATTATCCGGGCGAATTGATGGTCGAAAAATTGCAGGAAGTCGGTGTTCGACCAGGACCGATTTACGGGCAAATCAAGGCGGGCCAAGTTGTCACGCTTGATGATGGAACGCAGTTAAACGGCAAAGACTTTATTGGTGCCCCGAAAAAGGGCCGGACAGTTGCAATCTTAGGTGATACCCGAAAGACGGCTGGAATTGATAAGCTGGCGCTCAATGCGGATGTTCTTGTTCATGAAAGTACTTTTGGAAAGGGCGAAGCAAAGCTTGCACGCAATTACTACCATTCAACATGTATTCAAGCAGCTCAAACTGCTCAGCGGGATCACGTTAAGAAGCTATTATTGACCCATATTTCAGCCCGGTATGTCGGACCAATGGTTAAGAAATTGCAGGCGGATGCCCGGGAGATTTTCCCGAATACACGGGTTGTCCGGGATTTTGATACGTATAATGTTCCTTTTCCAGAAAGAAGGGAAAAATAATGAGTGGATATCGTGATTTAAAAAATTTAGAGGACCGGATCGTTTTGGTGACCGGAGCTTCATCGGGGCTGGGTGAACAAATCGCTTACCAGTTAGCTCAAAAGGGAGCCGTCGTGGTTGCCTGCGCTCGCAATTTAGATCGGTTAAAGGAAGTTGCCAAAGCGTGTGCTGAATTTCGCGGCAAGAAGGCATATGCCGTTCAAATGGATGTGGCTGATCCAGACCGAATTGAAAAGGTCGTTCAGCAGGTTGAAAATGAGGTCGGCCCAATTGATGTTCTAGTAAACGATGCGGGTTTTGGCTTAATGCAAAATGCCCTTGATTTTGATATGCAGGTTGCGGAAAAGATGTTCCGGGTCAATGTTTTAGGAACGATCTACTTATCGAAATTTACCGCTTTACAAATGGCAACGCGCAAACGCGGGGCAATCATTAACATTGCTTCAATGGCCGGGAAGATTGCAACGCCGAAATCGTCCGTTTACTCGGCAACGAAGGCCGCAGTTTTAGGGTATTCAGATGCTTTGCGGCTCGAATTAAAGCCGCTTGGAATTAGCGTAATGACGGTTAATCCCGGGCCAATTCGAACGCAATTTTTCGATAAGGCTGATGAAAGCGGCAATTACTTGGAAAAAATCAACGGCATTGTTTTAAATCCAGAATTGGTTGCTGAAAAGATCGTTCATTCAATTGGAACTGCGAAACGGGAACTTAACCTGCCGTTTTTCTTTAATATTGCAAATGTTGGTTATACCCTGTTTCCGCGGCTGGGCGACTTTTTGGCAGCGGGGATCTTTAATCAAAAGTAAGTCGGTTAATATTTAGGAGAGGTTAGATTGAAAAAGAAATTAAGTTTGATTGGAGTTATTGTCTTACTGTTAGTTGTGGCAATTTTTTCAATCTCAAATATGCAAAGTGTTTCAGTAAACTTTTTTGTGGCCAAGGTTAAAATTCCCCTTGTGATTTTAATCATCATTTCAATTTTAATTGGAGTGATTATTGCGATGCTGTTCTCAGTATCCTCATCATTTAAGCACAAGAAGCAAATCAAGAACTTGAACAGTCAAGTAAAAGATTTACAGGAACAGGTTGCAGGAAAGTCAGAAAACAAAGAGGAATAAGACTTGATTACTTCAAATTATGATTGGAAAATGGCGGCTTCCAAGCTTGATGATCAGCAAATCAATGAGCTTGCTCAAACCTTGCATCATTCGCCGCTGCTGATTAAAATTTTAGCTCAGCGCGGAATGGAAACCGCAAATCAAATTAAAGATTTTTTAGAGCCGCAGGGCCAGCATGTTCACGATCCGTATTTGCTTTATGATATGGAAAAGGCAATCGATCGGATTCAACAGGCGATTATTGAAAACCAGAAAATTTTTATTTATGGTGACTATGATGCTGACGGAATTACCAGTACGGCTGTAATGTATGAAACCCTGCTTCAGTTGGGGGCGGATGTGCACTACTTTGTTCCGGACCGGTTTAAGGATGGGTATGGCCCGAATTTAGCAGAATATCAAAATCTTGAAGCGCAGGGAATGCAACTGTTGATCACCGTTGATAATGGGGTTTCGGGATATGATGAAGTCCAGTATTTGATGGAGAAGGGGATTGATGTCATTATCACGGATCACCATGAATTGCCGGAAAAACTTCCGCCGGCATATGCGATCGTGCATCCAATGCATCCGAAGGGCAATTACCCGTTTAAAGGCCTTGCCGGCGTTGGGGTTGCGTTTAAAGTTGCGTGTGCCCTCCTTGACGATATTCCGCAAGAAGAGCTTGATTTGGTTGCAATTGGGACGGTTGCGGATGTAATGTCGCTGACAGATGAAAACCGGGATTTGGTTTCATTTGGAATTGAAGAACTGAAAACAACAATGCGTCCGGGGTTAAGCGCATTGCTTGAAGTTACGAAAACCAAGCCGGATGAAGTTGACAGCGATACGATTGGATTTACCATTGCGCCCCGGCTTAATTCGCTTGGAAGACTTGAAAATGCCGCGCAAGGGGTAAAATTACTGACAACGCTTGATGAAAGTGAAGCTACTCAATTAGCACAACATACCCATGATTTAAATCAGCGGCGCCAAGACTTGGTTGCAACCATCACCAAGGAGGCTGAGCAGATTTTAAATCAGACTGAGCAATCGCATTTAGTAAATGTGATTGCTGGTCAAAACTGGCATGAAGGTGTCCTTGGAATTGTTGCAAGTCGGATCACGGAAGAAACGAAGCGGCCGACGATCGTTTTAACGTTGACTGAAGACGATCTGTATAAAGGCTCAGGCCGGTCAGTTGAGGGCTTTAATCTTTTTGATGCATTTGATCCGCACCGGAAGCTGTTTGAAAGTTTCGGCGGCCATGCACAAGCGTGCGGTCTTTCGATCAAACCGAATAATCTCGCCGGTTTTCAAGTGATTGCCGATCAAGAAGCAGAAAATCAACATTTTAACGGCAATGAGCGCCCAGTGCTTGAAATCAATGAAGAACTTCCAGCTGCTTCAATTTCACTTGATTTGATCAATGAATTGAATTTATTAGCTCCATTTGGATGTGATAATCCGCGGCCGGTGTTTAAGATCACCGGAATTCAAAATCCACAATTCAAGGTTATGGGTGATCAAGGACAGCATTTTCGGATTAACTTTCAAAGCGGTCATGGCAGCTTAGCTGGGGTAAAATTTAACGCTCCCGCAGCTGAAGTTCACCAATTACAAGCTGATTCCCTTGATGGAATTGAGATTGCCGGGGAATTGACGGTGAACCGGTGGCAAGGCCGGACGACTCCCCAAATTCAAATTTGTGATTTAAAGACCGAAGTTCAAAATGAAATCAAATCGAAAATAAAGGTGATCGATCATCGTTTTACAAGTTCGCCGAATAAATTTAATTCAGAATTGATATACGGCTTTTTTGATATGAAACTACTGAAGCGGGTTGCGACCCAGGTTGCCCCAAACATTAAATTGATTTCGTTAACTGATCAGGCACCGATCGTGGGTGACACATTAGTCATCGTTGACTGTCCACCATCGATTTCAGCGTTTGAAAGTTTAGTTGACCGGTTGCAAGTCAAGCAGATTGTATTAAAATGTTATACGCAACATAATATTGCTTCCAAGCCATTGCCAAGGCGACAGGATTTTGGAAAATTATATCGTTTTACAAGTACGCATCACGATGTTGATTTAAGAAAAGATTTAGAAAAGTTAGCAAATTATTTGAATTTTGACAAAGAATCACTTGTTTTCATGATTCAGGTGTTTTCTGAGGCTAAATTTGTTAAAATTAAGAATGGTCTGTTAACTGGAACACCATCCAATCAACGAATTGAATTGACCAAGACAAAGCGTTATCAAGCACGCGTTGCCGAAATACAGGCACAACAATTATTTTTAAATTCAAAAACGGCGGATTTGCTAAAGCGATTGAATTTAACAATATAAGTATTTTGATTTAAGGAGAAACATAATGACATTAGATTTACATGATTATGTGGCAAGTATCCCAGATTATCCTGAAAAGGGTGTATTATTCCGTGACATTTCACCATTGATGGCTGATGGTGAAGCTTATCACCAAGCAACTGATCAAATCGTTCAGTTTGCTCGCGATAAAGGAGTTGAAATGATTGTTGGACCTGAAGCCCGGGGATTCATCGTTGGTTGCCCGGTTGCATTCGAATTAGGGGTCGGCTTTGCGCCTGCCCGGAAAAAAGGTAAATTACCGCGGGAAACTGTTAAGGCTGAATATTCACTTGAATATGGAAAATCAGCGCTTTACATGCACAAGGATGCAATCAAGCCGGGTCAAAAGGTTTTAGTTACCGATGATCTTTTGGCAACCGGCGGAACGATCAGTGCAACGATCGACTTGGTTGAACAATTAGGCGGAATCGTTGTTGGATGTGCATTCATTATTGAGTTAAAGGATCTTCATGGCCGCGATAAAATTAAAGGTTATGATATGTTAAGTTTAATGGAATATTAAAATTGATTTATTCTGATTGATATATCTTTATTTTTTAAATCATTTAGGATATAATCGTGGCAATGTTGAAGCAAGGAGGATTGCGATGAAAGAGAAGTTGCGTGCATTCTGGCAAAAAGATTGGGTCCGTTTCATTGCACGGACTGTCTTTTACTTTGTCGTTTTGTTTGCTCTAGTATACATGTTCAGTTACAGTGGACTTACACAGCCACACTTTATTTATAACGAATTTTAAACAGGAGAGATGTTGAGATGGAAGCAAATTTGATTGCTCAAATTGACCAGTTTGCAGTTAGCCATCCGGATAAGGCTGCTTACGATTACCTTGGGACCGAAAATACCTATGGTGATCTGAAGAAGTATTCGGATGCACTTGCAGACTATATTTTAAAAATGGATTTGCCAGCAAAAGCACCGATTGTAGTATTTGGGGGACAAACTTTTGAAATGATCGCAGCTTTTTTAGGAGTTGTTAAATCAGGTCATTCATATGTTCCAGTCGATGTTAATTCATCGTTATCACGGTTGGAATCAATCAATGAGATTGGGAAACCAGCATTGTATATTCAAGTTGAAGATTTACCAGCTGATATGCCGGCGGTTAAATCAATCACCGAGGCAGAGTTAAATGATATTTATACTCACGGTGAATTTTCAGATGAAATTAATTCAACATCGTTTGTTGATGGGGATGATACGTTCTATATCATCTTTACGTCTGGAACAACAGGGAAACCTAAGGGCGTTCAAATTAGCCACGATAATTTGAAGAGTTATGTTAACTGGATGCATTCCGATGACTTTGGAATCAAAGCCGATGGAATCTGCCTTTCACAAGCACCATACTCGTTTGACCTTTCAGTTATGGACTTATACCCAACGTTGACAGCGGGTGGTAAACTTGCAGTTTTGCCAAAGAAGACAACCGATAACTTTAAGGAATTATTTGAAGTTTTACCGAAACTTCACATCAATGAATGGGTTTCAACTCCATCATTTATGGATATTTGCTTGCTTCAACCGACATTTGATGAAAAGCATATGCCTGAATTAACTCATTTCTTATTCTGTGGAGAAGAGTTAACCCACAGTACGGCAGCCAACTTAAAGAAACGGTTCCCGCATGCCCGAATCTTCAATACGTATGGCCCAACTGAAACGACCGTTGCGGTTACTCAAGTGGAGATTACGGATGAAGTCTTGGCAAATTATAAGCGGCTTCCAATCGGGACCCCGAAAGCGGACACCCGAATCATTTTAGTTGATGATGATGTTCACCAAGTTGGCGATCACGATGAAGGTGAAATCGTAATTGCTGGTCCGAGCGTTTCAAAGGGATATATCAATAACCCTGAAAAGACAGCTAAGGCGTTCTTGGAAATTGAAGGAACCCCGGCATACCGGACAGGTGATTTAGGTCAATTTGATGAAAATGGCCAGCTGCTTTATAAGGGACGGATGGACTTCCAAGTTAAGGTTCACGGTTTCCGAATCGAATTGGAAGATGTTGATCACCATTTAGATCAAGTTAGCTTGATTTCGCAAGCAACAACCGTTCCAAAATATGATAAAAACCACAAAGTCAGTCAATTAATTGCTTACATTGTTCCTGAAGACAATGATTACGAAGATGAATTCAAGTTGACTCAGGCAATTAAGAAAGAACTTCAGGAAATTATGATGGCTTATATGATGCCACAACGTTTTGTTTACGTTGATTCATTACCATTAACTCCGAATGGAAAAATTGACCGCAAATCATTAATGAAAGAGGTTAATAACGAATGATCAATATTCAACCGTATCAAAATCCTGAATATTTCATTCTCTTAGTAATTGGATTGCTTCCAATTATGATTGGATTATTGTATGGCCGGCGTTTCAGAACTTATGAAACATTGATTTCAATTGCGTTCTTAGTTTTGACGTTTGGTGGAGTTAAGTGGCATCAAGGAATCGCGCTGATCGGTTACGTGATTTTTGAACTGCTTTTGATCGGATGGTATTTCAATTATCGGCAAAAGCATAATAAATCATGGGTCTTCTGTTTAGCAGTGATTCTCGCAATCGTTCCGTTAGTGATCGTTAAATTAACGCCATTGTTTGACTTTGGCAAAGAATCGATTATTGGGTTCCTTGGAATCAGTTACTTAACGTTCCGGGTCGTTGGGATGATCATGGAAATCCGGGATGGAATGATCAAAGAATTTCATCCGTGGACGACATTGCAATTTATCATTTTCTTCCCAACAATTTCATCTGGCCCGATTGACCGGTATCGGCGGTTTAAGAAAGATTATGACAATATTCCGGATCGTGAAAAGTATGTTAAAATGCTTGAAAAAGCAGTCCACTATCTTTTCCTCGGATTTATGTATAAGTTTGTTCTCGCATACTTCTTTGGCCAATACTTGATGCCAAAAGTTGATGCATTGGCAATTGCGCACGGCGGTTGGTCAGTGTGGGTATTCTTACATGGTTACGTTTATGCGATGGACTTGTTCTTCGACTTTGCCGGATACAGTCTGTTTGCCGTTGCAACCAGTTATGTAATGGGAATTGAAACCCCGATGAACTTCAATAAACCGTGGATTTCACACAACGTAAAAGACTTCTGGAATAGATGGCATATGACCCTTTCATTCTGGTTCCGTGACTACATTTACATGCGGTTAGTTTTCTTTATGATGAAGAAGAAATGGTTAAAGAGCCGGATCGCAATGGCGAATATCGGTTACTTAACATTGTTCTTGATCATGGGCTTCTGGCATGGTGAAACATGGTACTACATTGCATATGGGTTATTCCAAGCAATTGCGATGATCATCTGTGATGCATGGCAACGGTTCAAGGAGAAACACCGGGAGATGATCCCACATAACAAGTTTACCGAAGCATTTGCGATTTTCTTAACGTTTAACGTGATGTGCTTCAGTCTCTTGATTTTCTCAGGATTCCTAAATACAATGTTTGTTGTACATTAATTAATAATTAAAAAGTGAGGTTTTAACAATGAAAGATCAAATTTTAGACATTTTAGCTGATATTACAGGTAGCGATGAAGTTAAGAAAGATTTAGATGTTAACATTTTCCAAACAGGATTGTTAGATTCAATGGGAACAGTTCAATTGTTGCTTGAATTCCAAAACCAACTTGGCGTTGATGTTCCGGTTTCAGAATTTGACCGTTCTGAATGGGATACACCAAACAAAATTATTGCGAAAGTTGAAAGCATGAAATAATGAAATTAAAGAAGAAACTGTTTGAGATTTTTGGACCAGTTGTTTGTGCAGCGGTCATCTTAATTGCGATTTTAGTTTCACCTTTTAATTTCCGAAGCTTTAATTCGAAAACGATTCGTGAGGCAGCTGTTTCCCAATCAACTAATATTTTTAAGGGAACTGTTGTTAAGCAAAAGGCGCTTGAAGAAGGTTATGTTCCATTTATGGGTTCATCAGAATTATCACGGATGGATCCAATGCACCCGTCAGTTTTAGCGCAAAAGTATGATCGAAACTACCGGCCATTCCTTTTGGGAGCTGCGGGTTCGCAATCCTTATCTCAATTCTGGGGAATGCAAGGAATCAATAATCAGCTTAAGGGCAAGAAGGTTGTCTTTATTATTTCACCACAGTGGTTTGTTAAACGTGGAATCAACAAAAATGCCTTTGCATTGTACTATTCAAATTTACAGGCCGTAACATGGTTGAAGACAGCCAAGAATACCTTAATGGATCGTTATGCTGCACGGCGTTTGCTTGATATGCCGTCATCGCATTCTGATAAGATGATTGAACAATGCTTATTGCAAGTTGCAGCTGGTCAAAAGTTGAATAAGGTTGAAAAAGGATACTTAGACTTAAAATACAATGAATTGATTCACGAAGATCAACTGTTCTCCACGATTGGAATGAACGATCGGGTTGCCAAAATTGATCGCGAAGCAAGTAAATTACCACAGCAATACAATTACCAAAAGCTGGATTCACTTGCATATCAATTGGGGGCAAAGAACACGACAAATAATCCATTCCGGGTTGATAATGCCTTTTGGAATAAGCGGTTAAAGAGCCAAGTTTCAAAATTGCATGGCGAACAAGCTAAATTCGATTACGTTTCATCACCTGAATTTGGTGATTTCCAATTGGTTTTGAACCAATTCGCAAAAGATCATACCAATGTTTTGTTTGTTATTCCGCCAATTAATGCACGGTGGGCTAAGTATACTGGTTTAAGAATGTCAATGATCAATGACTTTAATCAAAAGATCAAGTATCAATTGCAGAGACAAGGATTCAATAACATTGTTGATTTAACCAACGATGGGAAAGAACCATACTTTATGCAAGATACGATTCATCTTGGATGGCGCGGATGGTTGAAGATGGACCAAGCAGTTGATCCGTTCTTATCAAATGATCAACCGGCACCGGAATATCATATTGACAATTACTTCTACAATAAGAATTGGCAAATGATGCAAGGCAAGAAATTAAAACAATATTTGCAAACTCATCAAGCAAATTAAAACGGTGAGGCTGTAACTTGAGTTACAGCCTCATTTTTTATAACATAGAAACTATCAGAATAATGGTAAGGAAGATTATCTTTGAAACGTAAATTCTTTGTGAAAGTAATTTTCGGAATTCTCTTAACATATCTATTTTTGAATTTTGGTCATTGTAGTGCGGCCCCGGTCAATGATTCACCGGTTGCTAAACGCGATGTCGTAAACAGTCTCTTAGAAAATAATAAGGTCAACGGCGTCGTTTTATTTGGTGATTTGGCAACGAATCCAACCGTGGTCGAATGTAACCAGCCTGGAATGAAGCAAAATGACGTGATCACGGCTACGGGGCTATATCCAATTGCGTCATTGCAAAAGGTTTATACGGGAATTGCAATTCAAAAATTGATCGATGAGGGGAAATTATCACTGAATACCAAAATCAGTCAATTTTATCCATCTATTCCCAATGCGTCAAAAATCACCATTGAAAATTTGTTGACCCACCGTTCAGGGATTAAAGATCGGACAAGCGGTCCAACTGATTTATTGAAAAGTCAAAAGGCCCAAATGAAATTTGCCCAGAAGAATCTTGATTCAACGGGGAAGACCGGTGCTTGGAACTATTCGAACAGTGATTATGCATTGCTTGCCGGCATTATTTCGAAGGTTACGGGACAAAGTTATGAAAAGTATTTATCAACGAATCTCTTCAAGCCGAATAATTTAAAAAACATCAAGTTTTATAATCAGGTAACGAATGCATCCCAAATTACGAACGCCAAGGGACCGGGAAATGCTCAAAACAATCATTTAAATTTCGAAGAATTGAAAACTGGAATGTCTGGCGAACTGGGGGCCGGCGAAGTGTTCAGCAGTGCGCAAGATTACTGGAACTTTATTAGCGGTTTAGTTGCGGGAAAATATGTGCCATTAAATAATATTATTTCTAACCCATACAATTATTATGATGGGGTTTACCTTGGAGATGGGATTATTCATGCTGACGGCTCAATTAATGGCTACCAAAGCTGTTTTATTGCTAATTATCGAACAAATCAGGCGTTTATCCTTTTTTCAAATAATATTACGTTCGGGCAGATGTTGAATTTGCGGGAACAGTTATCAAATATTTGTTTATAAATGACAAGAAGGTGTGATACAAATCGCAACCTCTTTGCTATATCCGCATAATCGGGTTCCAAAACAAACGAGCTATGTGGAAGTTCGAAAATCTCCGAATCTTTGCTGCGCGATTCGTTCGTTTTTTTGCTCCCACCACGCTCGTTTTGATGTTTTGTCACACCTTCTTTATTTAAGAATTCGAATTTCATGATTTTGATATACAAAAACGGCTGCCATAAAATGGCGGTCTTTTTTTAACTCGTCAACTGCAGTTTCAGGGTTAAAAAACAACCGCGTCGATTCAATTTCGCCCCACACTGATTGATCAGTAAAGACCGTTACCCCCATTAACTGCGTTTTTAATGGGTAACCAGTCCGGGGATCAAGAATGTGGTGGTAAAAGTGGTGGTTTTCGGTAAAGTTGCGTTCATAAATTCCGGAAGTCACCGCGGAACATGCTGGCATTCGAACCACTCGCAGGGCCTTTCCCCGTGGATTCCAAGGATCTTGAATCCCAATCCGCCATTTTTGATCAGCGTGCAATGGACTGTTTCCGATTGTTAACAGATTTCCGCCAAGATCGATGATTCCCGTTCGAACCCCGAAGGCTGCCCAAAGATCTTTGAGCCGGTCAGCGATGTATCCCTTTGCGATTCCGCCAAGATCAAGTTGCATGCCAGTTTGCTGAAGGCCAATCAGGTTGGGGGCTTGGGTTGCAATTTTTTGTGGATCAATCTGGTGTAATAATTGGCGAACTTGGTTTTTGTCAGGTCGATGCGCGTCTTCAAAACCAACGTTCCATTCTTTAACTAGCGGGCCAATTGCTGCATTGAATCCCCATGATTTAAGACTGATCTTTTTGGCAAGCGTAACGAGATCAAACGTTGGGGTTGAAACTTCAACCAGCCTTTGACCCGCGGCACGATTTATCCGGCTGATTTCAGAATCCAGCAGATAGATTGAAAATAATTTCTCATAGTAATCAATTAACTGTTTACTGGGAGCGAAAACTTGCTGATCAAATGAACTGAAAACGGTCAGTGTAATTTTGGTTCCTAAAGCTTTAAAGTGGGTTTGATACTTTTGCATCCTAACACCTGCTTATAATTCAGATGCGCCAGAAATGGCGTCGCTGTCGTCGTCAGTATTAATATCGATCAGATCCTGTTCAATTTCCTGCCGGTACGTTTCAGATGATTGATCACGGTAGTGGAAATCATGATCTGATTGCGTGGATTTTTGAAATTCGGATTCAATAAAACCGCCGTACCGGTATTTTTTAATGATTTCAGTAATGTTTTCGCTGATTTGCAAACAGCCAAGATATTGTTGGTTTTCATCATAAATTGCAATGAAGGTCAGGTTATAGTATTCTTCCTTGACCTTTAATGCCCGCGAAATTTTTGAATTTTTTCCGTGTTTTAATTTTTCAAGAAAATCAAAGGTCGCAGGCATGGTTTTAAAAAATAAATGGGATGAGATTCGCTGATTAAGTTTTAAATCCGGATCGAGCGGATGAATGATCAATTTGATGCGGCCAGCAGAATTGATAAAAAGGACTTCGAAGGGAAGCGCCTTTAAAAGGTTGACCAGTTCGCTGATTTTTAAATTTCCATTTTCAAAAAAGAGGGTATCGTTTTTAATAAATGTCTTCTTCATAATTTCTCCATAAAAATCTATAATTTGATTACCTTATTTAGATGGTTCGATTTGCTAATTTGTGATACCATGTATTAGGTATAGTTCAGCATTATCATATGCTGATTAAGCAGGAATTTCAATCAATGTTATTTTAATTGATTTAGTAATTAAGTGACGGTGAAATCTTTTGAAAATTTTTAAAAAACAACATAAATTATCAAAAAGTAATCGAAATGGACATAAAGCTGACAGTATTCCGTTTCGGTTAAATTTTTTATTCGTAATTGTGTTCTTACTTTTTGCAGCTTTGATTATTCAATTAGCCCATTTACAAATCATTGATGGGAAGAAATATGTTTATGATGCTTCAAACAGTAACATGCAAACCGAAACCAAAGATATGCCGCGGGGAATGATCTATGATTCTTCAGGTAAATTGCTGGTTTCAAATGATGCAGCAACGGCAATTACGTATACAAAGCCGCTTTCAGTTACATCCCAAGAAATGTATGACGTTGCGAATAATTTAACAAAGTATATCAGCGTTGATACGTCACAGTTAACTGAAAACATGAAGCAGGCATATTATCTTGGAAGCACGGCAAATGCGGAAAAGGTTCAAAAACATATTAAGGATGCCAACTCATTAAGCGGTTCTGCTCTTTATAAACAAGAAATGGCATACGTTAAGGATCATGGGTTGATTAACAATCTTAGTCCGCAACAGCAACAAGCTGCCGTTTTGTACAATAAGATGGATGGGGCATATTCGCTTTCAACCGTAATGTTAAAAGCCAATGGTGTTTCAGCCGTTGAAATGGCTCAGGTTGGGGCGCATTTATCTCAGTTGCCAGGAGTTAAGATTGGAACCAGTTGGTCACGCAGTTATCCAGGCGGTGATTCGATCAAAGAAATCGCGGGGACAGTAACAACTGAAAAGCAAGGCTTGCCAAGTGACAAATTGAATATCTTGCTTGCAGAAGGTTACTCACGCAATGACAGTGTTGGTTCAAGTTACATTGAATCGCAATATGAAGATGCCTTGAAGGGTGACAGCGAAATCATTAAAGTTGAAACCCAAAATAATAAGATCAAGAAGGAAATCAAACAGTACGGCGGAAAGCCAGGGGACGATATCCAACTAACGATTAACGCTCAGTTCCAAAATGATGTGCAAAATATCATGAAGAGTTCGCTTCAAAGTGTTGCTGGCGGAAATCCGTATGTCCCAGGAGCCTATGCCGTAGTTATGAATCCACATACCGGTGCGGTTTATGCGCTTGCGGGAGTGAGTCGTGATATTCAAACCGGGAAGATTACTGATAACGCGATTGGTGCAATTAATCAGACCTTTGTAATGGGATCAGTTGTAAAGGGTGCAATGGTAATGGGAGCTCTTCAAGATGGGGTAATTACACCAACGAATAACACCCTTGAAGAACAACCAATTAAATTAGCCGGAACGGCACCGAAGACATCGTGGTTTAATAAGAGCGGTTCAGCTAACATGCCGTTAACAGCACCTGAAGCCCTGGAAGTTTCATCAAACGGGTATATGATGCAGCTTGCAATGCTTGAAGCCGGAATTAAATATACTCCGGGAATGTCGCTGGCCAGCATGTCACCGTCGATCTTTACAAAGATGCGGGACAACTTTAACCAATTTGGATTAGGGGTTAAGACCGGCATTGATCTTCCGGGCGAATCAGCCGGATTTGAAGGGCCTTCAGCCAAGGCTGATATTGGGAAAGCCCTTAACTTTTCATTCGGGGACTATGATTCGTATACAACATTGCAACTGGCACAGTACATCTCAACCATTGCGAATGGTGGTTATCGGTTGCAACCACACGTTTTAGATTCGATTCATGATAATGGAAAAGACGGCAAGATGGGCAAGACGATTTATCAATTTATGCCAAACATTTTGAATGTTGTTCCGGGAACAGCTGCTCAATGGGATGTTGTTAAGAAGGGACTTTACCTTGTAATGCACGGAAATAATCCATATGTTACTGGGAAGTACTTGAATGGTGTTAAACCTGAAATTGCCGGGAAGACTGGGACAGGCCAGACATATTACAAGAATAATCCGACTACAACGTTAAGTGGGGTAAGTTACGCTCCATACAATAATCCGCAAGTTGTTGTTGCGGTTGCGTTCCCTGGAATGGCGAATAATACTGAAAGTAAAGTTAATCTGGATGCAATCAAACAAATTTACGCAGCTTACTGGAAAGATGTTCAGTCAAGTGATGGATTTTAATTGAGAATCAAGCGAAAAGAAGGTGAATTGACCACCTTCTTTTTTTATCTTAAAAATCGTGTCAAGGAATTTTCCTTAACAATTAGTAAAAAACGGTAGCAATATCTTTTAAAAGATGATATTATATTAACGTTGAAGGTTTAAACGCCTTATTAGACAGAATATGAAGAGTTGGAGGGTATATCGATGCGTGTTAATATTACATTAGAATGCACAGAATGTGGCGAACAAACATACTTAACAAACAAGAATAAGCGTCACAATCCAGATCGCTTAGAACTTAAGAAGTATTGCCCACGTTGTCGTAAAGCAACTTTACACCGTGAAACAAAATAACAACAGGAATTAAACCCTGTTGTTTTTCTTTTAAAACGCTCATCCCCTTAAAAAAGGGATGTTTTTTATCACATCCTGATGTAATCGGTGTCATTAGTGCTGTGATTGAAAGGAAAAAGCATGAGCAAGAAAAGACCAAAGATGACGATTATGTTAATTGTCATTAATATCGCGATGTATTTATTAATGACAGTTGCAGGCGGTTCAACGAATCCGAATATTTTAATTGAATTTGGTGCGAAAGATAATGCGTTAATTGCGGCGGGACAAATTTGGCGGTTATTTACGCCGATGTTTTTGCATATCGGGTTTCAACATATTGTACTGAATATGGTGACCCTTTACTTTTTAGGAATGCAAATCGAATATTTATTTGGCCCGTGGCGGTTCTTAGTTATTTATCTGGCAAGCGGAATTTGCGGGAACATTGCAAGCTTTGCATTTACTCCTGCGATTTCAGCGGGTGCAAGTACAGCATTGTTTGGCCTATTTGGCGCATACCTGATGCTTGGTGAATCATTTCGAGATGATCCGTATATTCGGACGATTGCAAAACAATTTTTAGTTTTAGTTGTTTTGAATCTGTTAAGCGATTTGACCGGATCAATTGATCTTTGGGGACATCTTGGTGGCCTAATAGGCGGTTTTTTATTAGGTTACGTTGTGGGTGCTCCTCAAATTGGAAAAGTTGAAACGCATAAAAGATGGCTGGCCCTAGTTGGTTTAGTTCTTCTGTTTACAGCAATTTTTGTCAGAGGAATGCATACTGCTACGGCTTAAGATGGGGATGTTATTTTGAAAAACTATTATGACGTTCAGCAATTTTTAAAGCAGTTCGGCGTTTTTATCTATGTCGGCAAGCGGTTGTGGGATATTGAATTAACGGCAATTGAACTGGACCACTTGTATAAAGCCGGTGTTGTTGATCAAAAGACGTACCTCAATGCCAAACTTATTTTGGACAAAGAGCATCGCGAAGAAGAAAAACGCGAAGCGGCGAAAAAAGACATTTAGGAGGAGCATTATGGATAAAAAATTAATTGGGGTTGACCTTGGCGGGACAACGATCAAATTTGCAATTACAACTGAAGATGGTGTAATTCAACAACGGTGGAGTATTGAAACCAATATTTTAGATGAAGGAAGCCACATCGTTCCTGATATCATCGAATCAATCAACCACCACCTTGAAATGTATGGAATGAAGCCAGATCAATTTATCGGAATTGGAATGGGAACTCCCGGAACCGTTGATCTTGAAAAAGGAACGGTTGTTGGGGCATACAATTTGAACTGGAAGACTGTTCAAAACGTTAAGGAAGAAATCGAAAAAGGCACAAACATCAAGTTTGCGGTTGATAACGATGCCAACGTTGCAGCCCTTGGCGAACGGTGGAAAGGTGCCGGCGAAAATGCCGATGACGTTGTCTTCATTACGTTAGGAACCGGTGTTGGTGGCGGAATCATTACCAACGGAAAACTTGTTCACGGAATGGGTGCCGGCGGTGAAGTTGGTCACATGAACGTTCACCCAGGCGGCTACTTATGTACATGTGGAAACCGGGGTTGTCTTGAAGCTTATGCATCAGCAACTGGGGTTGTTCGGGTTGCTCGTGACATGGCTGAAGAATATGCCGGCAATTCGAAACTTAAACAATTAACCGATGACGGTGAAGAAGTTACATCAAAATTAGTCTTTGATTTGGCTAAAGAAAATGATCCATTGGCTAAAATGGTTGTTGACCGGGTATGCAACTACTTAGGTTTGGCTTGTGCCAACTTTGCAAGTATTTTGAATCCAAGTGCAATCGTAATTGGCGGGGGCGTTTCAGCTGCCGGTCAATTCTTGCTTGATCAAGTTCAAAACTACTTTAATGAATATGCATTCCCAACCGTTAAGAGTTCAACTGAAATCAAGTTAGCTCAATTAGGAAATGAAGCCGGTGTAATTGGAGCTGCTTCATTAGCATTGAAGTTTAAGGACTAAGATTATTTGGTTATTTTGAAAGGAGCCAATTGAATTGCTTTTAGGAAAAGCCCACTCTGTTTTATTTTGGGTCGATATGATTTTAATTATCATTTTGTTATGGATGGTAATTAATCAAGTTGTAATTTTTGTTCGTAGTCGGCGGGCAGCCAAAATCGTCGATAACGAAGAATTCAAGAAGGCAATGCACCACGCTCAAGTTATTGATGTTCGCGAAGAAGATTCATTTAAGGCTGGACATATCTTAGGTGCGCGGAATATTCCGTTTTCGCAATTTAAGATGTACATTGGCGGTATTCGGAAGGACATGCCGGTTTACTTGTATGAACAAGGAAAGGCCCTTGCTCTTCGGTGTGCGATCATGCTGAAAAAGGAAGGCTTTGATAAGATCTTCGTGCTTAAAGGCGGATACAATAAGTGGGACGGTAAAAAGAAGAAAAATTAAGTAAGAAAAAAAAGGCTGGGATTTTGATTCCAGCCTTTTTTTCTACTTTAATTAACGTTGGTGAGCTGAACGACTCTTCCGAAGAGCACGACGACGGTGTTCTTCTAAGATTGCTTCACGTTCTTCCATTGGTTCAACAACTGTTTTCTTAAATGCATAAACGGCACCAGCAACAACGCCAACGGTTGTTACGATCCCAGTAAAGAATCCCTTACCAAATGATTTCATGGAAATTCCTCCTCAATTATTGGTATATTATCATTATGAATTAAATCGCCAAAAAATGCTAGGTAAAACTGTTAAAATTTAACTTGAATGATACAATTACAAGAGAAGTAAGGAGAAAGGAGTGGTAAAGTGGCGCAGAAGGTTTTAATGATCGTTGGGCCAACGGCGGTTGGAAAGACAACGTTATCAATTAAACTGGCTCAAAAATTTAACGGCCAGGTTGTGTCAGGAGATTCAATGCAGGTTTATCAAAAGCTGGACATTGGAACTGCCAAGGTCACTACTGAAGAAATGCAGGGAATTCCGCATTATTTATTGGATGAGATTTCAATTGACCAACGCTTTTCGGTTGCCGATTTTATTGACCGGACAAAAAAAGCAATTTCAAAAATCGCGGCTCAAGATGCGCTGCCAATGCTGGTTGGCGGAACTGGTTTCTATTTACAGTCGCTTATTGATGACTTTCATTTTGGAAATGATCAATATCAAGATGACCATTTGCGAAATCAACTTCATCAGTACGCCGAAGAACATGGGCAACAAGCACTGTGGGACCGGCTTGATCAAATCGATCCGGTGGCAGCTGCCAAAATCCCGGTTACCAATGAACGCCGGGTAATTCGGGCATTGGAAGTTTTTGAAAAGACCGGTAAGAAGTTTTCGGTTCAAAGTGATCACGCCAATGATGCTTATGACTTTTTGATCATCGGGTTAAATACGGAACGAGCGGTATTGTATAAACGGATTAACCACCGCGTTGATCTGATGGTCAAGGACGGGGTACTTGATGAAGCCCACTATTTGTACGAAAATGGCGGAAGCAAATTACCGGCTGGAAAAGGAATTGGCTACAAAGAATTTTATCCGTATTTTGAACATCAGGCTTCGCTTGAAGAATGTATTGCAAAAGTCAAACAGAATTCGCGGCATTATGCTAAACGGCAATTAACCTGGTTTCGCAATAAGATGGATGTTCACTGGTTTGATCTTGTTCAAAACTTTGACACGGACTATCCGCGAATTATTGAATTAGTTGAAAAATGGTTAAAGGAGAAAAAATAATGGAAAAATGGATTGAAAAGTTTCCGCAGGATTTACAACGAAAGGTTGCTGAAGTTGATCAAATGATTGCGCCGCAATTGGCAGCAGTTGATGAAACGGTTTTGTATAACCAACAACGGATTTTAGATTTGTACCGCAAACACCATGTGGCTGAAGAAGACCTCGTTGGTTCAACGGGGTATGGGTATGATGATCTTGGCCGTGATAAACTGGAAGATATTTTCGCCGATTACTTTAAATGTGATGATGCCCTTGTGCGGCCGCAAATGGTTTCTGGAACGCATGCAATTTCAACGGCGTTATTTGCATCGTTAATGCCAGGCGATACTTTATATTACATGACAGGAATGCCGTATGATACGATCCAACAGGTAATTGGAATCGTCGGCGATAATCCGGGATCAATGAAGGAATACGGGATCAAGTTTGCCTATACCCCGCTTAAAGACGGCAAAATTGATTATGATGCAGTAGGGGCAAAGTTAAAGCAGGATAAATCGATCAAGGTCGTTGCCATTCAACGTTCACGCGGATATGCTACCCGGGATAGTTTTACGGTTGCTGAAATCAAAGAGATGATTGAATTTGTAAAGGCGATTGCTCCGGAAGCAATTATTTTCATCGATAACTGTTATGGTGAATTCACCGAAAAGGACGAACCGACATTTTACGGAGCGGACTTAATGGCCGGTTCAATGTACAAAAACGCTGGTGCGGGGGTTGCTAAATCAGGTGCCTTTTTAGTTGGCCGGCACGACTTGATCATGCGTGCATCATCACGCTTATTTGCACCGGGTCCAGGGAAGGGCGAAGGCGCAACGTATGGTTATCAACGTGATTTTTATCGCGGCTTTTTCCTTGCTCCGCATACAACGGGCGAAGCCGTTAAGGGGGCAATCTTTACCGCCGCATTGCTTGAAAAGATGGGGGCAGAAGTATCACCGAAATGGGATGCTCCGCGGACCGATTTGGTTCAAACGGTGATCTTCCATGAACGGGAAGCGATGATCAAATTCTGTGCAAGTATTCAGCATAATTCACCGTTAAATGCGTTTGTTGATCCGATTCCAAGTGAAATGGATAATTACGAGGATGAAATTATTATGGCATCCGGAAGCTTTGTTGAAGGTTCAACGATTGAGTTATCAAGTGATGGGCCGTTGCGCGAACCGTATGCGTTATATATTCAAGGGGGATTATCATATGCCCACGTGAAGGTTGCAATTACCAATGCGGTAAATGAAACGTACTATAAAGTGTAAGATGTTATAAAATGTGACATAAGTCATTGACAGACGGTTGGGTGATTGATATCATTGAACCAATGAGAGGAGGGTTGTTATGAAAGAAAAGGAACTACGGCGCTCCCTTGCCGTTTTACCAATTGGAACGGTGATGAAGCTTACGGACTTAAGTGCCCGGCAAATTCGTTATTATGAAGAACAAGAACTGGTGATTCCTGAACGAAATGAAGGGAACCGGCGGATGTATTCATTAAATGATATTGATAAATTGCTTGAAATTAAAGACTATCTTGCGGATGGGTATAATATGGCTTCAATCAAGAAGATCTATGCTCAGAAGGCAGCCGAAGAAGAACGTCGTCGTGAAAAGATGGCCCAGTCGTTATCCGATGATGCCGTTCGGAAAATTTTACGCAATGATTTTGTCAATGCTAGTGGACTTAACCGGCATAGCAAACCTTCGATTCGTAACAATCGGCCGCTCTAATTTATCAATTTAAAAGGAGCCTATTAATAATGGTTAAGCATGATTATACTAAGGCCGATATTCGGCGGATGGCTAAAGAAGAAAACGTTCAATTTTTACGATTAATGTTTACTGACCTTTACGGAACAATTAAAAACGTTGAGGTTCCAGTTAGTCAATTAGATAAATTGCTTGATAATAAATTAATGTTTGACGGTTCTTCAATTGACGGTTTTGTCCGGATTGAAGAAAGTGATATGTGGTTATATCCAGATTTATCGACCTGGATGATTTTCCCATGGGGAAGCGAACACGGAAAAGTTGCCCGAATCATTTGTGAAGTATACACAGCTGATCGCAAACCATTCATGGGCGATCCGCGGAATAATTTGATGCGCGTCTTGGATGAAATGAAAGCAGAAGGGTTCACCGACTTTAACATTGGTCCGGAACCTGAATTCTTCCTTTTCAAACTTGATCCAGAAACCGGCAAACCAACGATGCATTTGAACGACAACGGCAGCTACTTTGACTTTGCTCCGGTTGATATGGGGGAAAACTGCCGGCGGGAAATCGTCCTTGAACTTGAACGCATGGGCTTTGATGTTGAAGCATCGCACCACGAAGTTGCTCCTGGTCAACACGAAGTTGACTTTAAGTATGAAGATGCTTTGCATGCTTGTGACAATATTCAAACCTTTAAGTTAGTTGTTAAGACCGTTGCCCGGAAGCACGGCTTGCATGCAACATTCATGCCTAAACCATTAGCTCAAGTTAACGGTTCTGGAATGCACATCAACATGTCACTTTTCGATAAGAACGGTAATGTCTTCTACGATGAGAATGGCGACCAAAAGTTATCTCAAAAAGCATACTACTTCTTAGGCGGATTATTGAAGCACGCCCGGAGTTTCACGGCAATTACCAACCCAACCGTTAACTCATACAAACGGTTGGTTCCTGGATTTGAAGCTCCGGTTTACGTTGCATGGTCAGGTCGGAATCGCTCACCATTAATCCGGGTTCCAATGGCACGTGAACAAGGCACCCGGTTTGAATTGCGGTCAGTTGATCCGTCAGCTAACCCATACATGGCGATTGCTGCGATTTTGGAAGCCGGCCTTGATGGATTACGGAATAAGATTGAACCGGCTGCATCCGTTGACCGGAATATCTATGCAATGGATGAAGAAGAACGACGTGAAAATGGCATTAAAGATTTGCCATCAACATTGCACAATGCCCTTAAAGAATTGAAAAATGATGAAGTAATTCAAGGCGCTCTTGGGGAACACCTCTTCAACAATTTCGTTGAAGCAAAGACACTTGAATGGGATTCATACCGGCAAGACGTTTCACAATGGGAACGCGACCAATACCTTGAATTGTATTAAAATCAATTTGAAAGTGATTAAAGACTGTGACGGATGTCACAGCCTTTTTGTTATCTCCAGATGATCGTGTTTTAAACTCTTTGATCAGCAATAAATGAAATCTTCATTAGAAAATTGAAAACCTTTGGAAATCACTTGAAAAATAGGCGTTCAAAGGGGATAATAGTTATTAAAATTGTTTCTAGAGGAGATTCAAAATGCCAAAACGCGGAATGTTAATTGTTCTTTCAGGACCATCAGGAGTTGGAAAGGGAACTGTACGAAAGGAAATCTTTTCACGTGAGGATAATACTTTCCACTATTCAGTTTCAATGACGACCCGGAAGAAGCGTCCCGGAGAAGTTGATGGAAAAGATTATTTCTTTGTTTCAAAGGAAGAATTTGAAAAGGAAATTGAAAATGGCGGAATGTTGGAATACGCTAAATATGTTGACAACTATTACGGAACACCTTTAAAATATGTTAATGAAATGTTAGATCAAGGTAAGGATGTTTTCCTTGAAATTGAAGTTAAGGGTGCAATGCAAGTCCGGGAAAAAGTTCCGGACGGGTTGTTTATTTTCTTAACACCACCAGATTTGATGGAATTACGTCAACGGATCATTAATCGGGGAACGGATGATTTAGCAACAATTGACAAGCGAATGGAAAAGGCTGTCGGTGAAATCGAAATGATGCAGAATTATGATTATGCAGTTGTGAATGATGAAGTTCCGAAGGCTGCCGAAAAGATTCAAACGATCATCCGGGCTGAACGCTGGCGCGTAAAACGGTTCTTACCTGATTACAAGAAACAACTTGGCTTAGACGATGATCAACAATAAGGAGATGCTGTCAAATGATTTTATATCCATCTGTCGATAAACTTTTAGAACATGTTAACTCACGTTATTCATTAGTAATGTTAGCAGCTAAACGTGCTCATGAATTAGATGCTGGCGCATTACCATTGTTAAACGAAGACGAATACAAGTCAGATAAGAATGTGGGTAAGGCTTTGGAAGAAGTTGAAGCTGGCAAGTTGACAATTAAAGGTGAAAACTAATTTTTAATTTAAATCAATATGATGGGAGGTTGTGACATGGTGTCCGACCTCTTTTCTTGTATTAATAGCGATGGGGTGAAGAAATGGCATTGAAAGGTAAGAAAATTGCGGTTTATGTGACCGGGGGAATTGCAAGTTATAAGGTTGCAAGCTTTGTTCGGCTTTTGATCAAGGCAAAAGCTGAAGTCCGTGTGGCAATGACGGCGGCAGCGACGAATTTCATTTCACCGTTGACAATGGCGACGTTGTCTAAAAATCCAGTATTAACGAAATTTAGTGATGCTGAACAACGTGGCAATTTTATTCCGCATATTGAAATTGCGCGATGGGCAGACCTTTCGATCGTCATTCCGGCCACGGCAGATATCATTGGAAAAATGGCAAATGGGATTGCTGATGACCTCGTCTCATCTGCGTTGATCGCAACGGCGAAAAATAAATTTGTTGTTCCTGCAATGAATGATGAGATGTGGGCTAACCCCGCTGTTCAACGAAACGTTCATCAGTTGAAAGCCGATGGAATTCACGTAATGGAACCGGCGACCGGCTTTTTAGCAGAAGGATACGCCGGAAAAGGGCGAATGCCGGAGCCGCAAGCAGTTTTAGAGTGGATCGAAAAGCAAACGAGTGATCAACCGCTTCGGGGAATCAAGGTGCTGGTAACTGCTGGGGGAACGCAAGAACCAATTGATCCGGTGCGGTTTATTGGAAACCGTTCAAGCGGCAAAATGGGAATTGCGCTTGCTGAAAATGCGGCCCTTCAAGGAGCCGATGTAACGTTAATTGCGGGAATGGTTACGGTTGATTTGCCAATGAACGTGAACGTGATCCGCATCCAAACGTTTGCGGATCTGCAAACTAAATTAATGGAAGAGTTTCCGCAAAATGACGTTTTGGTCATGGCAGCCGCGGTTTCAGACTATCACGTTGAACGGCCAGATGATCAAAAAATTAAAGTGAATGCTAACCAGCAAGTTCAGTTGACACTGAAACGGAATCCAAATTTATTGCGGATGTTAGGTAATCAAAAGCATCGCCAAGTCTTAGTTGGCTTTGCTGCTGAAACGGATCATCTGCTTCAAAATGCAACGGCTGAATTGGAAGATAAAAAGGTCGATTTGATCGTTGCTAATGATGTTTCACGCAGCGATATTGGATTTGGCAGTGACCAAAATGCCGGTTATATTTTACAGCCGCACCAGGAACCAATTAAAGTTTCAAAGGTTTCAAAGCAAGTTTTTGCTCAGAAAATATTAGATGAAGTCAAAAAATTGATCAGAAAAGAGGAAGGTTAAAATTAGTCGATATGCAGAAGTAATTGTCGATGTTCCGGCAATGCAGACCAACCATCCGTTTACTTATCAAATTCCAGAAAAGTTTCAGGACTTTTTGCAAATCGGGATGCGTGTTGTGGTTGAATTCGGTAACGGAAACCGGAAAATTCAGGGGTTTGTGACGGGACTGACAGATGAATATTCAGGTGAACACCAATTAAAATCAGTGATCGATGTGCTTGATTTGAATCCGGTTTTAAGTGATGAAGCCATGGCGATGGCTGATTGGCTGACACAGCGAACGTTTGCATTTAAGATTCGCTGCTTGCAAGTCATGCTCCCGAATGCAATGCGGGCAAGTTATCGCAAAACGCTTAAATTGACCGGTAAAATTACCGATTCCGATCTTATCACTCTTTTTGATCACCAAAGTGAAGTTGAATTTAATCCGCGAAAGTTAACTTCAAGTCAATTAAATCAAATTGAAAAGTTGCGCAAGGCAAACCAAGTTGAAATTGTCTATCACGTTGATGACCGTGCAAAATCAAAACTTGTTTGGGCATTTAAAGCTCAAATGACGGTCGAAGAATTGCAGACAGCCAAGAAAACGTTAAGAAAAAATGCAGCCAAACGGAAACGCTTGCTTGACTTTTTGATCACGAATCATGAACAGGAATTTGTTCAAAGTGATGTGACCCGGGAAAATAATTTTACTGCAAGCGACTTGAAAACAGCTGCCCAAAAAGGATGGATTACCCGGTATCAAATTGAAAAATACCGTAATCCATATCAAATCGACAAGGTTCAACCGTCGACGCCGAAAAAGTTGACTGCCGAACAGGCCCAGGCAACGAATGCGGTTGATCAGGCAATTGACGAAGACCAGGCAGCAACCTTTTTACTTGAGGGAGTAACGGGGAGCGGCAAAACTGAAGTTTATTTGCAGATCATTCAGCATGCGCTTGCGCAAGGCAAATCAGCTTTAATGCTTGTTCCGGAAATTTCGTTGACCCCGCAAATCGTGCGACAATTCAAAGCCCGGTTTGGCGATCAGGTCGCCCTTTTACACAGTGCATTGTCTGATGGCGAACGATATGACGAGTGGCGCCGGATTGAAAAGGGCGATGCTCAAGTCGTTGTTGGCGCCCGCTCAGCAATTTTTGCACCAATCAAAAATCTGGGCGTCATTATCATGGATGAAGAGCATGAAACAAGTTACAAACAGGAGGACATGCCGCGGTATCATGCTCGCGATGTTGCCCAGTGGCGTGGCCAATATCACCATTGTCCGGTTGTTCTTGGAAGTGCAACGCCATCGCTTGAATCCCGGGCGCGTGCGCAAAAGGGCGTTTACCAATGGTTACGATTGACGAAGCGGATTAACGGGAAGGATTTGCCGCATGTTCAATTAGTTGATATGCGGCAGGCAGGTCGCTATGCGCCAACGACAGATATTTCCCAAGAATTGGCAACTGAGATTCAGAAAAAACTTGCGTTGAATGAACAAGTTGTTTTAATGTTAAATCGAAGAGGATATTCTTCATTTTTGATGTGTCGCGAATGCGGTGAAGTGATCAAGTGTCCAAACTGTGATATTTCATTGACGTATCATAAAGATACAAATTCATTGAAGTGTCACTATTGCGGGCATGAAGAACCGGTTCCGCAAGTTTGTCCGAATTGTCACAGCAAGGCGGTCCGGTATTTTGGAACCGGCACGCAACGGGTTGAAAAGGAATTGACTGAACTTTTCCCGACTGCCCGAGTCTTACGCATGGATGTTGATACGACCCGGCGCAAGGGGGCGCATGAACGGATCTTAGATGAATTTGGCAAGCATCATGCAGATATTTTGCTTGGAACCCAAATGATTGCCAAGGGCCTTGATTTTCCCAACGTAACGCTTGTAGGCGTGCTGAATGCCGATACTTCGCTGGGATTGCCGGATTTTCGGGCAAGCGAGCGCACCTTTCAACTTTTGACCCAGGTAAGTGGGCGTGCCGGCCGGGCTGAAAAAGAAGGCAATGTTTTGATTCAGACATATAATCCGGATCACTATGCCATTCAGTATGCCCAGCGACAAGACTATGAGCATTTTTTTGGAAAAGAAATGCAGGTGCGGCATCAAGGCGGATATCCACCGTATTACTATACGATTCAAATTACTGCAAGTGCGCGGACAGAAGCGGATGCGGCGCAAAAAATGTTCCAAATTCGCGGTGAGATCGTGAATTATTTATCTCAAAATGCCGTAATTTTGGGGCCGACACCGCAGTCAATTATGCGGATCAATAACCGCTATTATTACCAATTAGTAATTAAATATAAAAATGAACCGCAACTTGAAAATTATCTTCAAAATTTATTATTAACAAGTCAAAAAGAAGAACGAAACGGATTGCAAATCGTGATCGACCGCGATCCGATGAACTTTATTTAATTGAGGAGTGAAATAAATGACATCAATTGTATTTATGGGAACCCCGGACTTTGCTGCTAACATTTTAGCTGGCGTGATCGATGCCGGGTATGATGTAAAAGCCGTTGTGACCCAACCAGACCGGCGAGTCGGACGGAAACACGTTTTGACCCCGACACCGGTAAAAAAGGTTGCTTTGGACCATGGAATTGAAGTCCTTCAACCGGAAAAAATTTCAGGCAGTCCGGAATGTCAACGGGTAATTGACCTTCAGCCGGACTTGATCGTCACGGCAGCATTTGGCCAATTTTTACCAATGAAGTTGATCAATGCGGCAAAAATTGCGGCCGTAAATGTTCACGGCTCACTTTTGCCAAAATATCGCGGCGGAGCACCAATTCAGCATGCCATCATGAATGGCGATTCAAAAACGGGCGTTTCGATTATTTACATGGTAAAGAAAATGGACGCCGGTGATATTTTGAAACAGGCTGAAATGCCGATCACATCAAATGATGATGCGGGCTCAATTTTTGAAAAAATGAGTGATCTTGGGCGGGATACTTTATTGCAACTTCTTCCCGATTTAATTGCAGGCAACGTTCATCCGGTTGCTCAAAATGAAGATGAAGTTGTCTTTTCACCAACGATCAGTCCCGAAGAAGAGAAATTACATTTGAAGCAAACTGCGCATCAAATTGATTGGCAGGTTCGCGCTCTTCGGCCTACTCCGGGAGCATATTTCAAATCCTTCAAAGGCAAACGGACCAAGATCTGGGACGTGACTGTTGTGGATGAACAAACAGCCCTTCCCGCAGGAGCCGTGGTTGAAGTTGGAAAGCATCAACTAAAAGTTGCTGCAGCGGATGGAACGGTTTACCAGATCAACCGCATTCAACCGGCTGGAAAACCGCAAATGGATATTACGGCATATTTGAATGGGGTTGGCCAGGGAATTAAAGCAGGACAGGAATTGATCAATGAAGAAAACGATTAAACAGACGCCGCGCTTTTTAGCACTTGAGCTGCTTTTGCGGATTCGAAAGCACAGGACGTATTCAAACATCGCTTTAAATGATGTGATTCGGCAACATCAATTATCACGGGCCGATGCCAATTTATTGACGACGCTTGTGTACGGCTGCTTGCAGCACCGGTTAACGCTGGAATATTGGCTTGAACCATTTATTAAAAATAAGAAGAAAGTTGACCCGTGGGTTTGGGAATTGCTTTTGTTAGCGATTTATCAGATGCAGTATTTGGACAAGGTTCCGGACCATGCAATCTTTAATGAAACCATTGAAATTGCCAAGGTTAAAGGGCACGTCGGAACGCGTAAATTTGTGACGGGCGTTTTGCATGCGATCAAGCGGAATGGATTGCGCAATTTTGAAGATTTAACGGCTGCTCAACGGTTATCAATTGAAGAAAGTATTCCGCAATGGATCATTGAGCAATTGATTTCAAAGGTGGGGCTTGAGAAAACAGCCCAAATTGCGCGGGCCGTTAATCAAACGCCGCATGACAGTTTGCGGGTGAACTATGGAAAGATTCAAGGTCCTGAACTGCAAGTCCAACTTAAAAAGGAAGGCATCACGACGTCCCCAAGTGAAATTGCTGCTGACGGGTTGGTTGCGCAAAAAGGCTTTTTAGCGGGGACCGCTGAATTCAAACAGGGCGACTTTATTATTCAGGACGAAAGTGCAATGTTAGCGGTTGAATCAATGGATGTTCAGCCCGGTCAAAGCGTTTTGGATGCATGTGCTGCTCCCGGCGGAAAAACGACACAAATTGCAACGGCACTCGCCGGTCAAGGAGAGGTCGTTGCGCTTGATATTCACCAACACAAACTAAAACTGATTCAACGCAATGCCGAGCGGCTCGGGGTTGAGAACGTTGTTGATCCTCAACTTTTGGATGCTCGTCAAGCTGGAAAACTTGGAAATGCACGGTTTGATCAGATTTTAGTTGATGCGCCGTGTTCTGGAATCGGATTGATGCGGCGAAAACCAGAAGTTCGTTATGAAAAAACGTTGCAGGATTCGCAGCAACTAGCCCAGATTCAGTTGCAAATTTTAGACGCCGTTGCGCCGACATTAAAATCGCAAGGAAAATTAACGTATAGCACATGCACGATCTTACCATCTGAAAATCAGACGGTTGTTGATCAATTTTTGAAACAGCATCCGGATTTTGAACAGGTTAAAACACAGACGAAAAAGAATGTTAAGGATCAACGGCCAGCGCTTGGATTAACGATCTATCCGGACGATTTTGGTTCGGACGGATTCTTTATTGCAACGCTGGTGAAAAAGTAGGTGCAATTTTGAAAAGTTCATTTTTAAGTGATATTGGCAAGGTTCGCAAGGTCAATGAAGACTCGGTCGGACTGTATCAAAATCAAAAACAAATTACTTTAGGATTAGTTGCTGACGGAATTGGCGGCAATCGCGGCGGGGACGTTGCGTCTGCAATGATCGTTCAGCATCTTGGTTATTTATTTGAAGAGTCATCATTTGAAACGGTGGCTCAAGCTTATGAATGGTTGCAAAAACAAGTTCAAATTGAAAATGACCTTTTGATCCAAAAGGGAAAGCAGTATCCGGATCTTGAAGGCATGGGGTCGACGTTGGTTTTGATCCTGATCGATTCGGTGGACTGTATCATTGCAAATATTGGCGACAGCCGCGGGTATCGGTTACGGAAGAATGAGTTGCAGCAAATTTCACGCGATCATTCGCTCGTAAATGAATTGATCAAACAGGGCGCAATTACGAAGGAAGAAGCAGCTAACCATCCGCAAAAAAACGTGATCGTCAAAACCCTTGGAATCAATCATGATGCTCAAATGGATCATTATGCGTTGAAGGTTGAACCGGATGATTTATTTTTGCTGTGTACTGACGGGCTTTCCAAACTCGTGACGGAAGCTAAAATCAAAGCGATTTTAACGGCTTCAGGTTCGCTTGAAGAAAAATGCCAGCAATTAATTACCCAAGCGCGGGTCAATGGCGGCGATGACAACATTACTGCGCTTTTGATTGCAGCAGATGAAAGCGGTGAACAGCAATGCGAATAGGATATGAAGTTGGTAAACGCTACCGTATTATTCGTTCCCTTGGCGAAGGTGGCATGGCAAATGTCTATGAAGCTGAAGATCTTGTTCAAAAGCGCCGGGTAACCCTTAAAATGCTACGGTTTGATTTGCAAGATGATCCGCGTTCGGTTGAACGGTTTCATAAAGAAGCGAATTCATTAACGAAACTTGACAATCCGCATATCGTTCAAATCTATGATTTTGGCAATGATCATGGCGTGCCGTATTTGATTATGGAGTACGTAAAGGGGACCGATTTGAAGACGTACTTGAAAGAACACTATCCGCTTTCATGCGAAAAAGTTGTTGATATTATGGAACAGATTCTTTCGGCAGTGGAAAGTGCTCACCGAATCGGAATCATCCATCGTGATTTGAAGCCGCAAAATATTTTGATCGATAATTACGGCAAAGTAAAGGTCACGGATTTCGGAATTTCAATTGCGGCAATGGAATCGGCGACAATTACGAAAACGAATACCATGATTGGGTCTGTTCATTACATTTCTCCTGAACAGGCTCGCGGATCGATCATCACGAAACAATCAGATATTTATTCACTTGGGATCATTCTGTTTGAACTTTTGACCGGGAAAGTTCCGTTTGAAGGGCAAACCGCGGTTTCAATTGCGGTTAAACATTATCGGGATAACTTGCCGTCAGCACGGAAAATCAATCCCAAGGTTCCGCAAGCATTGGAAAATGTTATTTTGCATGCAACGGCGAAAAAGCTGAAGGACCGTTATCCGGATGCCGAAACAATGGCGCGGGATTTAAAAACGGCGTTATTACCGGTGCGGAAAAACGAACCGAAATGGGAAGTTCCAACGGAAGATGACGCTGAAACGAAAACGTTGGTCATTCCGACGACTGAATCATCCAAGCGGCAACCTTCAACCGGATCACGCAAGACGAAAAAGACAAAGCAGCAGAAGAAAAAACGAATCTATCGGCGGCATCCAATTGCCTTTTTGATTGGAACGCTTGGGGTGATCGTTGTGATTACGATTTTACTGATGTCGTTGAAGGTTCAGGTTCCGGATCTCCGTGGAATGAGCGTGCGTGAAGCCCAGGAAGTTTTGTTGAGCAATAACCTTAAACTTGGTAAAAAGCGGTATGAATACAGTAATTCGTATTTGAAAGGACAAACGATCAGTAGTGATCCGGCTCGCGAAACGACGGTCAGCCGGAATTCAAAGGTCGACATTGTGATTTCAAGGGGGCCGTTAAAAACTAAATTTGGATCATATATTGGACAAAACTTTGATCAGGTTCGGGAAAAGTTGAAGGCAAAGGGCGTTCTTGTGGATAAGGAGACGACGTATTCAAACAAGTATCCGGCAGGTCAGATCGTTAGTCAAAGCATTGATCCGTCGATGAAAGTCAGTTTGTATCAGCTTCCGGTTACCTTTACGGTCAGTGAAGGGGTTCAAACGTTTAAGATTCGCGATTTGACGGGTTACACGCAGAAAAGTGTGATCGATTATGCCCAAGAACATAACATTACGATTATTTTTGAACAACAGTATTCAAATACGGTGCCAAAGGGACAAGTGATTTCGCAAAGTCCAAAGGCGAATACGACCGTTAAGGCTGGCTCGCAGGTGATCGTAACGTTATCGCTTGGACCGAATAACAATTCAGAAAACGGGAATAATAACTCCGCAACAAGTCAGAGTTAAATGAAAGGATAAAGATTATTGAAAGGCCAAATCAGGCAGTCTTTAAGCGGTTACTATGATGTGGTAACTGCTGATGGGGCGGAATACCGGACCCGGGCGCGCGGGGTATTTCGCAAACGGAAACAATCGCCATTAGTTGGTGATTGGGTTGAATTTAAAGTTGAAAAGGATGGCGGCTATTTATTAAAAATTGATCCGCGGAAGAATCAATTGGTTCGGCCGCCGATTGCGAATGTCGATGATGCAATTGTTGTTTCGGCGTGCGTGGAACCAGATTTTTCGAGTAATTTACTGGATCGGCAATTAATTATGCTGGCCGCTAATCAAATCGACCCGCTTTTGTATTTTTCAAAGTGGGACCTGTTAGATGCAGATCAGCAGGCCACCATGCAACCGGTGATCGATTATTATCAAAAGTATTACCCGGTTGAAGTTGCTGGGGATAACGCGCCGCAAAAGCTCTTGCACGGCCTTCAAGACCAGGTGATCGTCGTGATGGGGCAGACCGGTGCTGGAAAATCAACTTTATTGAATCATTTGAATCCTGATTTGAAACTCGAAACCGGTGAGATTTCAAAAGCCCTTAGCCGGGGCAAACATACGACCCGGAAGGTAACGTTAATGGAGATCGAACATAATTTGATTGCGGATACGCCAGGATTTTCGTCATTTGATTTACTTGAAATTTCGAAAGAAGACTTACCGAATTATTATCCGGATTTCGTTGCTTTCCGTGATCAGTGCAAGTATCGTGGCTGTCTGCACGTGAATGAACCGCATTGTGCGGTTAAAGAAGCGGTGGCGAATGGCGAAATTTTGAAGTCCCGGTACGAAAACTACTTGCAATTCCATCAAATGATTTTGGAACGCAAACCGCGTTATTAAGGAATGATTGCGATGAAGGTAAATGTTTTGACTGGGGGACCGCTTGCATGCGTTCCGCAAACGATTTTTGAACAAAAGGATGAACGGTGGTGCGGGGTTGATTACGGCGCAGTTGAACTGGTCGATCACGGAATCGATCCGATCCTTGCAATTGGCGATTTTGACACGGCGACTGCTGCAGAACGGTTGCAGGTCAAAAGTCAAAGTCACCAATTCGTTTACCGGCCGTTAAAGGATGATATTACGGATACGGAGTTGGCATTAAGATATTTGTTTGCGCATTATCCAATTGATCAGCTTAATCTTTATGGAGCAACCGGCGCACGGATGGATCAGCTGCTGGCAAACTTGTTTTTTATTTTGAAACCGGAGTATCGGGAGCAGGTTGAACGCATCACGATCATTGACCGGTGGAATGAAATTCGCTTTTTCAAGCCTGGGCGCCACCAGCTTAAGCGGAATCCGCAAATGAAGTACTTAGCGTTTATTCCGTTAACAGCGGTTGACGGGTTAGTTCTTCCAGACGAAAAGTATCAGTTGCAACGGACAGATTTTGATTTTCCAGTTGCACTGTCAAGTAATGAATTTGTTGGCGAGAAGGCGACCTTTAGTTTTGAACAGGGAATTTTAATGACGGTTCAAAGTTGTGATTAAAAAAACAAAGATGTGACAAAACGTTAAAAACGAGCGTGGTGGAAGCAGAAAAGCGAACGAATCGCGTCAGCAGAGATTCGGAGGTTTTCGAATTAGCTTCGCGTCACCCCTAGCTACGTTTGTTTTGGAACCCGATTATGCGGATATAGCAAAAGAATTACAACTTGTGTTCTAACTTATAACTTCGTAAAAAAAACAGGATGGACAACATTGTCCATCCTGTTTTTTCGTCTTTAATTAAACACGAGTAACCTTACCTGATTTCAAGGCACGAGCAGAAACCCAAACCTTCTTTGGCTTACCATCAACTAAGATGCGAACCTTTTGCAAGTTTGGCTTCCAGCTACGGTTTGTTTGGTTCAAAGCGTGTGAACGCTTCTTGCCGAAAGTTGTCTTCCGACCGGTTACAAAATCTTTAGCCATTTTGATTTCCCTCCTTTACCTTTACGATCTTAAAAATAAAGATTCTTTATTCACTAGACTAAATTATCATACATAAAGTATGATTGCAAGATTTTTCTGTAAAGTAAATTAACTTGTCAGCTAAAATCGATTTTTGTGCTATGATAATATAGTGCTTATTTAAATATCCTGAATGGTGTTTAATTGGCTTTTTTTTCAAAATTGCGTATGATACAATGGCGATAACGATTATTGTCATAAATAAGGAGGCAAATTCGAATGGCAGTGAAGATTCAAAACCAACTCGGTAAAATTGATATTAGTAACGATGTAATCGCAACTGTTGTCGGTGGAGCTGCAACTGAAATTTTTGGAATTGTCGGCATGGCAAGTAAAAATCAAATTCGGGATAATTTAAACGAAATTTTAAAACGGGATAACTACTCAAAGGGAGTTGTTGTTCGTCAAACAGACGACGGGATCGTAATCGATGTTTACATTATTGTCGGTTACGGAACGAAGATTTCAGAAGTTTGCCGAAATGTTCAAGAAAAAGTTAAGTATAATCTGGACTCAATGCTTGGGGTAACGGCCAAAGCAGTTAACGTGATCGTTCAGGGCGTAAAGGTTATTGAAGATTAACGTTGATGGGTACCAAGGAGGATTTTGAAGGTTGAAAATTTCAAAAATTACTGAAAATGAATTCCGCAAAATGATTGCGGTTAGTTCAAATCGGTTAAATAATAATGCGGAATTTATTAATTCATTAAATGTCTTTCCAGTTCCGGATGGTGACACTGGGACTAACATGAGTCTTTCGTTTGCAAGCGGTGCAAAGTACGTTTCAGAATCAACATCATCAAGTGTTGGCGAACTTTCACAAGCCCTTGCAAAGGGATTGCTGATGGGCGCCCGCGGAAATTCGGGCGTTATTCTTTCACAAGTCTTTCGCGGATTTAGCAAGAACGCTGCAGCCAAAACAGAATTGACCCCTGCAGATTTAGCTGATGCTCTTGTTGCAGGAGTTCAGACGGCATATAAAGCCGTTATGAAACCGCAAGAGGGAACGATTTTAACGGTTGCCCGGAAAGCTGCCGAAGCTGCAACGAAGACCGCTAAGACATCTGATGACTGTGTAGAAGTTATGGAAGCGGCCTATGAAGCTGCTGAAGCTGCATTGAAGACGACCCCTGACTTATTGCCGGTCTTAAAAGAAGTCGGCGTTGTTGATTCTGGTGGTCAAGGATTGACTTTTGTTTACCAAGGATTCTTTGATGCTTTATCAGGAAACGTCCGGGACGAACAGGAATATCACCCAACTCCGGCTGACATGGATGACATGGTAAGCGCCGAACACCATAAGAGTGTCCAAAGTCAATTGAACACGGAAGATATTCAATACGGCTACTGTACTGAAATTATGGTGAAATTAGGTGCTGGCCGGTTAGTAGATGAAAAGTTCGATTATGATACTTTCCGCGGCTACCTTTCAGAAATTGGAAATTCCCTTTTGGTAATTGCGGATGATGAAGTGGTTAAGGTCCACGTGCATACTGAACAACCGGGGAAGGTTCTTTCGTATGGCCAAAAATTCGGTTCATTGATCAAGGTTAAGGTTGATAACATGCGGCTTCAACACGAAACGATCCTTGAACAGGATAAAGAAGCTGAAGAAGAACAACAGGCTGAAATCAATCAAATTGCCGGTGATTACGGCATTATTGCCGTTGCTTCAGGCGATGGCCTTGCTCAATTATTCCACAGCGTTGGTGTAACTCAAATTATTCAAGGCGGACAAACGATGAATCCAAGTACAAAGGACATTGTGGATGCCATTAACGCAACGGGTAAGGATAAGGTAATTGTTTTACCAAACAACAAGAACATTTTCTTAGCAGCTGAACAAGCAGCCGACGTTGCGGATGCAAACGTGAAGGTTGTTCATACCCGGTCAATTACTCAAGGGTTGAGCGCAATGATCAACTTCAATAAAGAAACTGACATTGATGAAAATGTGGCTGCAATGGAAGAAGCACTTGATGATGTAATTTCTGGCCAGGTAACGGTTGCGGTTCGTGATACAACGATCGATGGTCAAGAAATCAAGAAAGATAACTATATGGGAATTGTTGATGGTTCGATCAAGGTCACTGATCCGGATCGGAAGCAAGCAACCCTTGAAATGGTGAAAGCAATGCTTGATGAGGATAGTGAAGTGATTACGATCATCTACGGTGCGGATGCTGATCAGGCAGAAGCCCAAGCAATTGCTGATGAGATCCAATCATGGGATGAAGATTATGAAATTGAAATCCATGAAGGTGATCAACCGGTTTACCCATACTTGATCTCGGTTGAATAATAAAAATTAAAAATTTAAGTGGAGGCTGGACGATTGGACAGCCTCCTTCCATATTCAGGAACGGAAAGGAGAAATCAGCAGAATGGCTCGGAGTTTAAATGATCCAGTGACGATGTTAAAAGGTGTTGGGCCTAAAAAGGCGGTGGCATTGAATAAGCTTGGCATTTCAACGGTCGATGACCTTCTTACTGATTATCCGTTTCGTTACGATGACTTAGCAGTGAAGGATCTTTCTGAAATTAGTGAGCAGGAAAAGGTGACCTTAAAGGGAACGGTGGCTTCAGAACCGACCGTGATTCGGTTTGGCCGTCGCCGCAACCGGTTAAATTTTCGCTTGTTAGTTGAGCATCAAGTGATCATGGTAACCTTTTTCAACCAACCGTATTTGAAATCAAAGGTTCAATTAGGAGCTTCACTTGCAGTTTATGGCCGGTATAATGCTAAGCGGCAAAGTTTTACGGGAATGAAGATCATTCCGATCGGACAGCAAAATGATTTTAAGGGTGTTTACCGGGCTTCGAAGGAATTGAAGGCCAATCAGGTCCAAAAACTGGTTGAGCTTGCATATGGCCAGTATCATGATGTAATTCGCGACCTTGTGCCGCTTTCGTTGCGGAATAAGTACCGGTTGGAGCCGCGGCAACAGATCATTCATGATATGCATTTTCCAACAAGCAAAAAACAGACTGATTTAGCCCGGCGGTCCGCGATTTTTGAAGAGTTTTTCCGCTTTCAGGCCGGGTTGCAGATGCTGAAAAAGGAAGATCGCCAAAATCAAGGAATCGCGATCAATTATGATAACCAAAAATTGAAGCAGTTTATCGGCCGGTTACCCTTTGAGTTAACGAATGCGCAAAAGCGAGTCGTTAATGAGATCTGTCGCAACATGCGTGAACCGTTGAAGATGAATCGCCTGTTACAGGGGGATGTTGGTTCCGGAAAAACAATTGTTGCGGCCATTGCGATGTATGCGGCGGTGACGGCGGGCTTTCAGACAGCATTAATGGCGCCAACTGAAATTTTGGCCCAGCAGCATGCTGAAAAGTTAAGTAAGTTATTTGCCCCGCTGGGAATTAACGTCGGTTTAATGACGGGAACAACGGTCAGCAAGGTAACCGCCCGGCGTGAAATGTTGAAGCATTTGGCGAATAATGACCTTCAAATTGTGGTTGGAACCCATGCGTTGATTCAGGACGATGTTGTTTTTAAGAATTTAGGGTTAGTGATTACGGACGAACAACACCGTTTTGGGGTTAATCAACGGAAGAAACTTCGGGAAAAGGGACATAATCCAGATGTATTGGCAATGACGGCGACCCCGATCCCGCGGACGTTGGCGATTACCACGTATGGTGAAATGGATGTTTCAATCATTGATGAATTGCCGCAAGGCCGGCAGCCGATCGAAACAACGTGGTTACGGAAAAAGCAAACGAATGATGCGTTGAAGTTCATGGAACGGCAGCTGAATGATGGTGCGCAAGCATACGTTGTATCTCCGTTAATTGAAGAATCTGAAATGCTGGATCTGCAAAATGCCGAGGAAGTTTACCAGAAACTGCAGGACTATTTTAATGGACGGTTTAAGATTGGTCTGTTACATGGACGCTTGAAGCCGGATGAAAAGGAAATGGTCATGCAAAAGTTCAAGGACCATGAATATGATATTCTGGTTTCAACGACGGTCGTTGAAGTCGGGGTCGATGTGCCGAACGCGTCGATCATGATGATCCTTGACGCTGACCGGTTTGGTTTGGCGCAGTTGCACCAGTTGCGCGGGCGGGTCGGCCGGGGTGAACGGAAATCATATTGTTTTTTGATTGCTGATCCGAACAGTGATTATGGCAAAGAACGAATGAAGACGATGGTTTCAACGACGGACGGGTTCGTAATTGCGCAACGTGATCTTGAACTTCGGGGACCAGGAGACGTTCTTGGAACTGCACAGGCTGGATTGCCAGAATTTAAAGTCGGTGATCCGGTTGCGGACTTAAAGATTTTGCAGATTGCCCAGGAAGAGGCGCACCGGATAATCAATGAACCGGATTTTGAAACCCGGGAAGAGAACCAAGAGTTGATTCGTTATTTAAATCATCATCGCAACCAAGGTGATAATTTAGATTAGAAGTGGAGGAGATTAGAAGATGAAAATTGCAGTTGATGCGATGGGCGGCGACAACGCCCCGCAAAGTGTTGTTGAAGGGGTCGAAAAAGCTCGCGATGCCTTTGAAGACATGGAATTTGTATTATTTGGAAAGATTGACGAAGTTAAACCGTTAGTGAAGGATCAAACCCGAATCAGTTTTGAACAGGCTGATGAAGTGATCGTGATGAACGATGAACCGGTAAAAGCAATTCGGCGGAAGAAACAATCATCATTAGTTTTGGCTGCCAAAGCAGTTAAGGAAGGGCAAGCCGATGCCCTGTTTTCATGCGGAAACACTGGAGCTTTGCTTGCTGCCGGTCTGCTTTTAATTGGGCGGATCAAGGGTGTTGAACGTCCAGGGTTGCTTTCGACTTTGCCGGTTGTTTCAGCTGCTCAAGGAGGATTTAACCTGCTTGATAGTGGAGCAAATGCGGATAACAAGCCGGAATACCTGCATCAATTTGCCGTAATGGGGAAATTTTATGCCCAAACGGTTCGCGGAATTGAAAATCCCCGAATCGGGCTTTTGAATAACGGAACCGAACCACATAAAGGAAGCAAATTAACGCAAGCAGCATATCAATTGATCAGTGAAGATCCGTCATTGAATTTTGTTGGCAACGTCGAATCCCGGGATTTAACAAATGGGGTGTGCGATGTTGCGGTTGCGGATGGATTTACCGGCAATGCTGTTCTTAAAGCAATCGAAGGAACGGCTTCAGCGGTAATGCACCTGGTAAAAGACAGTGTAAAGGATGCCAATGTTTTCGGCAAATTAGGTGCATTAATGTTCAAACCGAGCTTGATGAAAATCAAGGACCGGGTCAACCCATCACGGTATGGCGGCGCCGTTTTGCTGGGAGTTAAAGCTCCAGTTGTTAAGGCTCACGGGTCAAGTGATGCCCAAACGGTTTACTACACAATGAAGCAAATTCGGACGATTTTAAATGAAAAATTATTAAGTAAGTTCGAAACGGCATTTCAAACCCAAGATGAAGAACAAAATTAATTCTTTAAAAATTGAATTAAAAGTGTTAAATTATATTTCATAAATCACTGGAAAAGAGGGATGTTCATGAGCGAACAAGAAATTTTTGATAAGATTGCCGGTATTATGGCTGATCACTTTGAAATTGCAAAAGATAAAATTACAAATGAATTGAACTTTAAGAAGGACTTGGATGCTGACTCAATTGACTTTGTTGAATTCATCCTTGACTTGGAAGATGCATTTGGTGCTGAAATTCCTGATGAAGAAGCTGAAAAATTGAATACCGTCGGCGATGCAGTTCAATACATCAAGGAAAATATGGAATAATGGTTAAGTTTTCAAGGAGGTTGCGGCTTATGGCACAACCTCCTTTCTTATATCCGAATGGCCGAATTTGTAACGCGCGGTGATATGGTATAATGTATCATTGGAGTAATTGTCGACAATTAGAAAAGATAAGGAGAAATTATGATAATCGGATTAGCTCAACATTTAAAAGAAAACTATGGAATTACGATTAATAACATGGATTATTATGACGCTGCGTTTACGCATAAATCATATGTCAATGAACATCCGAAAGAAAAACTCGATTACTATGAACGAACCGAGTTTTTGGGAGATGCGGTAATGCAGCTTTGCGTTTCAGAATACCTTTTTAAGCGGTTCCCAGAAATGCCGGAAGGGAAATTATCACGTTTGCGGGCAGCAATGGTTTGTGAAGACAGTTTTAGTAAATTCGCCAAGGAATGCCACTTTGATGAATTTATTCGACTGGGAAAAGGTGAAGAGAAAAACAATGCACGGCAACGGCCATCACTTCTATGTGATATTTTTGAAGCTTTCATTGGGGCATTGTATCTTGACCAGGGCAAACCAACCGTTGTCAAGTTTATCAGTGAAGTTGTCTTTCCCAAACTTGATATGGGATGGTTCAACACCTTCTTTGATCACAAGACGGCGTTGCAAGAATACTTACAAAAAGACGGCCAGTGTGATATTCAATATCAAGAAATTTGGAGTAAGGGACCGGATAATGATCGGACTTACAAGATGAAAGTTTTGTATAACGGCGATGAAATTGGTGAAGGAATTGGCCATACGAAGAAAGCGGCTGAACAAGCGGCAGCTTTTGAAGCGTTAAAAAAATTCCAAGTCAAATAGATGAGATGGAGGAAATGCGTTGAAATTAAAATCATTAACGATCAATGGTTTTAAATCATTTGCAGATAAAACTGAAATTGACTTTCAACCTGGAATTACGGGGATCGTCGGTCCGAATGGAAGCGGAAAGAGTAACATCATTGAATCGCTCCGGTGGGTTTTAGGTGAACAGTCAGCCAAAAGTCTTCGGGGCAGTAAGATGCCGGATGTCATTTTTGCCGGCTCGGCAACCCGCGCGCCGTTGAACCGGGCGGAAGTTGAAATCGAATTTGATAATTCTGACCGCTTTTTGCCTGACCAGCCGGATGAGTTGCGCATCACCCGTCGAATTTATCGCAGCGGCGAAAGCGAATTTCTTTTGAATGGAAAAAAGGTGCGGTTAAAGGATATCGTCAACCTTTTCATGGATACCGGCTTGGGAAAAGAATCGTTTTCGGTTATTTCTCAAGGTAGAGTGGAATCAATTTTTAACAGTAAGCCTGAAGATCGCCGGGTTTTGATCGAAGAAACTGCGGGGGTTTTGAAATATAAGAAAGAAAAGGAACGGGCCGAAAAGGAATTAAAGGAGACCACGGACCATTTAGACCGCGTTGTTGATATTTTAACGGAATTGAAGCGACAACGGGAACCCCTTGAAGAACAGGCCAGTATTGCGAAGGATTATGTTGAACAAAAGAAGCAGTTTGATTATTATCACTTAAATGAATTGGTGCTTGAAATTCAGCAGGGGCGAAAGCAAAAAGCAGAACTTGACCAGCAATTAAAGCAGGCCAAGGAGCTATTAGCCAAGTATAAACAGGCGGCGCTTGATCAAGAAGAACATACAACCCAATTGCACGAGCAACAGCAGACGATCGAAAATCAACTGGACCAAGTTCAAACACAATTAGTTACTTTAACTCAACAACGGGAACGCCTTGCCGGGAAGAAGGATATTTCCGAACAGCAACGGCAATTCCAAATTGAAAAAATCGAAAGTCTGACAAAGCAGATCGATGAAAATCAACACGATTTATCGAAGATTCAAGAAAAGCAGGCAACGGCTCAAAAACGGATCGAAGAGTTAAAGGGTGAAAAGCAGAAACTGCAGCACCAAATTAAAAGTTTGAGCGCGGATCAAAAGCTTGCGCCCGAAGAGCTTGAACAGGCAATTGCAAAGCTCACTGATCAAATTAATCAGCAAACCCAGCAAAAGATGCAGGCCGAAAATGAAATTCATGTATTGGAACAAAGCGAAACTCAGCGTCAATCAGAACTGGCGCAGGTTCAAAAGCAGTTAGCAACGGCCCAAGCCGAAACGAAGCCGCTTCAGGATCAATTAACGGCAGCCAAGGCGCAAACTGCTGAATGCCAAGCAAACCTTGAGGGTGCTGAACATCAAGCTGAAGCATATCGCGAAAAACGAACAAAACTGAACGCGCAGATTGATCAGCAACGGCAAAACTGGTATCAAGCAAGCGAGATCATGCAAAAAGCCCAGGCCCGGCTGGAAGCGTTAGAAAGCGTTGCTCATAATTATTCTGGTTATTACCAGGGGGTTCGCGAAGTTTTGAAACAACGAAACCACTTGCAAGGTATCGTTGGCTCGGTTGCCGAAGCAATCAACGTTGATCAACAATATTCTCAAGCAATCGAAACAACCCTTGGAAGTCAGTTGCAAAATATCATTGTAAAGGATGAAAATGCAGCTAAAGCCGGGATTCGGTTCTTAACCCAGAAACGGTTAGGCCGGGCGACATTTTTACCGCAAACGACGATGCGAGCCCGGTCCATTGATTCACGATTGCTCCAGCAAGCCCGGAATGATTCCGGAATGATTGGAATTGCAAGTGATTTGGTAACCTTTGATGCTTCCAATCGCAACGTGATCCAATATTTGCTTGGAACAACGTTGATCGTTAAGGATATTGATGCAGCGACCCGGATTGCGCGAGCAGTCAATCACCGCGTAAAACTGGTAACGTTAAAGGGCGAAGTTGTAAACCCTGGCGGCTCAATGACCGGGGGTGCAAACCGCACTCAACGAAATGGCTTGCTTCAAAAGAAACAGGAAAGCACGGTTTTAAAAGACCAATTAAAGATGATGCAGACCAAACTTGGCGAACTTGAGGAACATGGGAAGCAGCTTAAACGTCAGTTAGCGGATGTGATCACTAAAGATCAGCAAAATGCAACGCAGGTCAACGAATTGCATCAACAATTGACAGCAATGCAGAAGAACCTTGCTGCAATTCAACAACAGTTTGATGAACAGCACCGTCATCAAGAACAGTTGCACCGACAATTGCAAGACTTGGATGGGACGAAAGCCGCTGTCCGCCAAGCAGAATTAAAAAAGCAAGTTGAATCATTAACAGCATCGATTGCAGAACTTCAGACTGAATTGGATGATAAAAAACGGTTCAGTGAAGATGCGCGGTCAACGCAACGGGAAAGTTCGGCGAAGTTAAATGAATTTAAACAACAATTATTGTTTGTGAATGAACGGTTGACGAATGCTCAATTACAGGCCAACGAATATCAAACGCAGATCAATCAGCTTAACCGGGCGCTTGATCAGGGAAAGCAATCCCTTGAACGAATTCAAAGTCAGCAATCTTTGAATGATATGCATGGTGATGAATTGGCTAAAAAGCAAGCTGAAATTGAAAAACAACATGCCGAATACACCGCTAAGGTCAAGCAAATGCGGGCGCAACGGGATGAATTGCATGATCAGGTTGCGGATGCGGAAAGCCGCTTACGGCGGGCGAATGAATTACAACAGGCATCAAATGATGATCAGCGCAAGGCGAGTTTGCAACTTGGCCGGTTAACGTCGAAGCTTGAACAGCACCTTCAAGAATTGACCGATACGTATGAAATGACGTTTGAAAAGGCGGTCCAAGAAGCTCAGGAAACCGATCTGAATGAGGTTCAACGTCATTTGAAACTCTTGAAACGTGGAATTGACGAACTTGGAGAAGTTAACTTAGGTGCCATTGATGAATTTGAACGGGTCAATGAACGGTTCGAATTCTTAAATACTCAGCAAAATGACCTTAACAACGCAAAGGAAACGCTGGTTCAGAGTATGGATGAAATGGATAATGAAGTTAAGACCCGGTTCAAGGAAACCTTTGATCAGGTTGCAACGGCCTTTGCGTCATTATTCCCGCAGATCTTTGGTGGCGGAAAAGCTTACTTAACGTTGACGGCTCCAGATGATCTTTTGCATACCGGAATTGAAATTACCGCACAGCCTCCGGGCAAGAAAGCCCAACGATTAAGCTTGCTTTCTGGGGGTGAACGGTCATTAACGGCGATCACCTTGTTGTTTGCGCTTCTGAAAGTTCGTCCGGTTCCGTTTGCGGTGCTTGACGAAGCAGAAGCGGCATTGGACGATGCCAACGTTGCCCGCTATTCGCAATACTTGAAGGACTTTGATGATGAAACCCAATTTATCGTCATTACTCACCGGAAGGGAACGATGATGCAAGCTGATGTTCTTTATGGAGTAACGATGCAGGAATCGGGGGTTTCCAAGATGGTTTCCGTATCGCTTGCGGACGTAATTTAGAAAGGATTGAGACTGAATGGGATTATTTGATAAGTTAAAGAAGGCGTTGGGCTTTACCAGCGATGATGATGAAAAAGTCAAACAAGATGAAAAGGTTGAAGCTTCAACTGACCAAGCCGAAGATGAAGACAAAAGGCCTCAAGCAGAACAAACCGAAGAATCATCTTCAGCGAATGAAACTGAAAACGAGGCTCAACTTGAAATTGAAGATCAATCATCGGAAGCAAGTGAAGAGGATCAGGCTCCTGCTGAAGCCCAATCAACTCCGGATGATGTAACTGCTGAACCAGTTGAAAAAGCCTCAGCTGATGAAGAGTCTTCAACCGAAGTTACCGATGAAGTAAAAGACCAACCGGTTGTTGATAAGCAATCGACGGTCGATTCAGCCGAAGAACCCGTGACAGTTCAAGTTAACGAACTTGACAAAGATCAACCGGCAGCCGATTCTAAAACAGAAACAGAAACAGAAACAGAAACAGAAACAGAAACAGAAACAGAAACAGAAACAGA
>DSTMR04002__coassemble_590_pt1 | contig 96073 bp, 84 predicted proteins | sample DSTMR04002__metabat2_high_PE_019 | metagenome-assembled genome bin DSTMR04002
ACAAAAAGTGCCTCACAATCATTAGTTTTTTGTCTAACAATTGTAGGGCACTTCAATGTCACAACCTTTTTTAAATTCCAATTATTTATTTGGTTTCAACCTTATCTTTTTCGCCGTTATTTGATGTTGAAGCTGGTTGTGGTTGAATTCCTTTTTCTTCTTTAAGCAATTCAACGATTTCTTTAAGATATTCAGCTTCTTCAGAAAGTTCCTTTTCTTCCTTCTTCTTTTCGTCTTCCTTGCTCTTTGTGAATTTGTTAACAAATTTGACCATGACGAAGATCACGAATGAGATGATCAGGAAGTTAATGACGGAATTTAGGAACGTTCCAACCCGGAAGTGGGCTGAGCCGACGGTAAAGATGATTGATGAAAAATCGATCTTGCCGGCAAAAATTCCAATCAATGGATTAATGATATTGGAAACTAAAGATTTAACGATGGCGGTGAATGCAGATCCTACAATGACCCCAACGGCTAAGTCCATTACGTTTCCGCGTGCGATAAATTCTTTGAACTCTTTGAGCATCGAATCTCCCTTTCCAATTATTAAAGTACTAAATTATTCTAATATAATTCACGATGCTTTTTTTCTAAAAATGATAAAAGAATAATATTAACTCGAATGAAATCCTTTCCAAATTAATTTATCATTAAAAACTTCCGGAGCATTCAAATCACGAGCCAAATCCTCATATACCATATCAATTAACAATCAATGACAAATTAAGTAAAATAAAGAATGTAAGCGATATATCAAAGCAGTCTCAGAAGGAGGGGACATTGATGACGAAAATTGATTTTAATAATTATATGAATCAACCGAAGATGAAACCAATTCAAGTAATGAATGAAAAAGGTGAAATTGTAAATCAAGATTTATTTCCAGATTTAACAGACGATCAATTGGTCGATTTGTTTAAAAAAATGTTATGGGAACGGATTTTAAATGAACGGTCAACAAAATTGAATCGTCAAGGACGTTTAGGGTTCTATGCGCCAACGGCCGGTGAAGAAGCCAGTGAAATGGGATCAAGTTATGCAATGGAAAAGGAAGATTTCCTTTTACCAGCCTATCGTGATATCCCGCAATTAGTTCAACATGGATTCCCATTAGACCGCGCGTTCTTGTGGTCAATTGGACACTACTTGGGCGGTCAAATTCCAGATGACGTTCATACAACGACGCCGCAAATCGTTGTCGCATCTGCAACCGTTCAAACAGCCGGGGTTGCCTTGGGCTTAAAGAAAAAGAAATCCCCAACCGTTGCATATACATACACCGGTGATGGCGGAACTTCTGAAGGTGACTTCTATGAAGGAATCAACTTTGCGGGTGAATTTAAGGTTCCGGCATTGTTCTTTGTTCAAAATAACGGTTATGCAATTTCTGTTCCGCGGCGCAAGCAAACCGCAGCCCAAACGTTGGCTCAAAAGGGAGTTGCAGTTGGAATTCCTGGAATTCAAGTCGATGGAATGGATGCGTTAGCTGTTTACACGGTTGCCAAGGCAGCGCGTGAATGGGCAGTTGCTGGGAATGGTCCCGTCTTAATTGAAACGTTGACTTACCGGTACGGTCCGCACACGTTATCAGGTGATGATCCAAAGCGTTACCGGACAGCTGACGAGGAAGAAGAATGGCGGAAGAAAGATCCGTTGATTCGGTTCAGAACATACTTGGATCACAAAGGCTTATGGAATGAAGACATGGAAAAGAATTGGGAAGAAGCGGTCAATAAGGAAATCGATGCCGCAATGGAAGAGGCTGAAAATGCACCACAACAAAAAGTTAGTGACTTCTACAAATTAAGCTACTCAGAAATTCCAGAATCAATCCAAGCAAAAATTGATGAATGCGAAAAGGAGGGAAAGTAACATGGCACAATTAACAATGATCAAGGCAATTAATCAGGCGCTCGATCAAGAATTGAAACGTGATCCGAAAGTGCTAGTTTTCGGTGAAGATGTTGGGAAAAACGGCGGTGTTTTCCGGGCAACGGATGGTTTGCAAGCTGATGTTGGTGAAGATCAAGTTTTTGATACTCCGCTTGCTGAATCCGGAATTGCAGGGTTAGCTGCCGGACTTGCATATGAAGGTTTTCGACCAGTTCCAGAAATTCAATTCTTCGGTTTCTTATATGAAGCAATGGACGAAATTGTTGGTCAAATTGCCCGTGAATACTATCGGACGGGTGGAACAAAGAAGATGCCGATTACGATTCGGTCAGCATTTGGCGGCGGGGTGCATACTCCTGAAATGCACTCTGACAGTCTTGAAGGAATCGTTGGTCAAGTTCCAGGATTACGGGTCGTAATTCCGGGCTCACCGTATGACGCAAAGGGATTATTAATTTCTTCAATTCGGTCTGATGATCCGGTTGTCTTCTTGGAACACATGAAACTTTACCGTTCAATGCGGGAAGAAGTTCCGGAACAGGAATACACTTTGCCATTGGATAAGGCTGACATTAAGCGTGAAGGAACAGATATTACCTTAATTTCATACGGCTACATGGTTCAAGAATGCTTGAAGGCCGCTGATGAACTTAATAAAGAAGGCATCAATGCGGAAGTCGTTGATTTACGAACCGTTTCACCGTTAGACGAAAAGACGATTCTTGAAAGTGTAAAGAAGACGGGGAAAGTTGTTATCGTTCAAGAAGCCCAAAATATGGCTGGGGTTGGTAATCAAGTGGCGTCATTGATCGCTGAAAAGACAATTTTAAGTTTGGATGCCCCGGTTGCACGGGTCAGTGCGCCTGATACTGTTTACGCATTTAGTGAAGCCGAAGAACGCTGGCTGCCAACGAAGGACGACATTGTAGCGAAAGCCAAGGAAATTGTTAATTTTTAGGAGGAAAAATTAATGGGTGTTTATGCATTTAAACTTCCCGATGTTGGTGAAGGAATGGCCGAAGGAACAATTGGGAAATGGTATGTTCAAGAAGGCGATTCAATCAAAAAAGATGATGATTTAGTTCAAATCGAAAATGATAAATCGGTTGAAGATTTGACTTCACCAGTTACCGGGAAAATCAAAAAAATTATTGTTCAGGAAGGCGACACTGCCAATGTTGGTGATCCATTGATCGAAATCGAAACTGCAGGTGATGTTCCGGAAGATGCTCAGCCAGCACCAACGGATTCAAAAGCCGAATCCAAACCAGCTAAGGCTGCGCCAACGTCAACTTCACAATCAGCACAGGCTCCACGGCAAATGCCCCCGCAAGATCATGGTTTGCCAGTGTTGGCAATGCCATCAGTCCGGGCATATGCGCGTGAAAAGCAGGTTGATTTAACGCAGATCAAAGGAACCGGAAATCACGGTCAAATTCTGAAGGCCGATGTCGATCTCTTCTTGAGTAATCAAAACGGAACGGCATCAAAGATCGTTCCGCAACAAGATTTACGCGAAAACCAAGCAGTTTCATCAAGTTCAAGTCAACCGGTATCCGGTGGTGAACGGCGGGAAAAGATGAGTTCCGTTCGGTTGGCAACAGCCAAGTCAGTCAGTCGCTCGGTTCAAGAAATTCCGCACGTTACGTTATTTGATGAAGTCGTGGTGGATCAATTATGGAATCACCGGAACAAATTCAAGAAGATGGCGGCTGATAAGGGAATCCACTTAACATTTATGCCATATGTTGTGAAAGCATTAGCAGTGGTTGCTAAAGAATTTCCAATTTTCAACGCATCGCTTGATATGGATCAACACGAAATTATATATAAAAACGACATTAATGTTGGCATTGCAACTGATACGGAACGCGGATTATTCATGCCGAATATTAAAAACGCCGATCGGTTAAGTATGTTTGAAATTGCTAAACAGATTGAAGACCATACGCAAAAGATTGCGGATGGCAGTCTTGATCCGGCAACTGCGCAAAACGGCACGATTGCGATCACGAATATCGGCTCGATCGGTGGTGGATACTTTACCCCAATTATTAATTACCCAGAAGTTGCGATTTTAGGAATTGGTCGCATTACTGACCAACCGATCATTGATCCTAAAGATCCTGAAAACATCACGATTGGAAAAGTCTTGAAGTTATCACTTTCAGTTGATCACCGGGCAATTGATGGGGCAACTGCTCAAAAAGCCCTTAACCGGTTGAAGGAACTTTTAGGTAATCCAGAACTCTTATTGATGGAGGGATAACAATGGTTGTTGGTGATTTTGCAATTGATTTAGATACGGTTGTCATCGGCAGCGGCCCAGGCGGCTATGTGGCTGCGATTCGGGCAGCCGAATTAGGTCAGAAAGTAACGGTGATTGAACGTGAATTTATTGGCGGGGTTTGCCTTAACATTGGATGTATCCCGTCAAAGGCACTTGTTGAAGCGGCTCATCACTATCAAAGTGCGATGAATTCACAAAAAATGGGATTGCAGGTAACGGCTGCTCAACTTGACTTTCAACAAACTCAAATTTGGAAACAAAGTGTGGTTGATAAGTTAACGGGCGGCGTTGCAAGCCTGTTTAAGAAACACCATATTGACGTGATCTGGGGCAGTGCCTATGTTAAGGATGATCACACTTTACGGGTTATCAAGGACGATCAAGCTCAAACATATACGTTTAAGAACTTGATTATTGCAACCGGGAGCCATCCGATCGAAATTCCAAACTTCAAGTATGAAGGCCGGGTAATTGATTCGACCGGAGCCCTTGATCTGAAGAAGGTTCCGAAACACTTGATCGTTGTCGGTGGCGGTTATATCGGCTGTGAATTGGCATCTGTTTATGCAAACCTCGGCGCGCACGTTTCAATTATTGAAGGGACAGGCCAGATTCTTTCAAACTATGAAGCTGACATGGTGCGGGTCATTCAGAAACACTTTAGTTCGCAAGGCGTTGACATCTACACCAATGCAATGGCTAAAAAGGCCGAACAGGATGATCAAAGCGTCAAGGTAACCTTTGAAGTTAACGGCGAAGAAAAGCAGTTAGTCGCCGATTACTGCTTGGTCTCAGTTGGCCGGCGTCCAAATACGAAGGGCATCGGGTTGCAACATGCCGGAATTCAACTTGATTCGCGCGGCTTGATCAAAGTTGACAACCAAGGGCGGACTACGATTCCAAACATCTATGCGATCGGGGATGTTGTCCCGGGCTTTTCCCTTGCTCACAAGGCTGAATATGAAGGCAAGGTTGCTGCGGAAGCCATCGCTGGTAAAAAAGCAACCGTTGATTATCATGCGATGCCGGCGGTCTGCTACACCGATATTCCGTTAGCAACGACCGGTTTAACGGCCAAAGAAGCTGCGCAACAAGGCTTGGCAGTCAAAACAGCCCAATTCCCATTCTTGGCAAACGGACGGGCAATTTCAATGAACGCCACTGACGGCTTTGTCCGGCTGGTATATACAAAAGATGAAGGAATTTTAGTCGGTGCTCAGATTGTCGGCGGAGATGCTGCGGATATGATCAGTGAATTAACATTGGCGATCGAATCGGGCAACACCGTTGACGACTTAGCATTGACGATTCACCCGCACCCAACGCTGACCGAAGCGGTTTGGGATGCTGCTGATATCGCAATTGGATATCCGACAAATATTTAGTAATTTTATTTCAGAGGCTGAGACTGCGATGGTCGCAACCTCTTTTTCAAATGGAGATGAAGAAATGCAATACTTAGCAATGCAAACTCACGATATTCGAACAAATCTGGCAACTGAAGAATATTTAATGAATTCGGGAGTCATGACGCCGCCGTTTATGCTTTTTTACATTGAAAAGCCGTGCATTATTGTCGGGCGGAATCAAAATACGGTTGAAGAAATTAATGAAGATTACTGTAAGCAACATGGAATTACGATCACGCGGCGGTTATCAGGCGGCGGCGCAATGTATCAAGACTTAGGCAATCTGTGCTTTAGTTTTATTGTTCCGGCTGACCGGCAATGGTTTGGCGATTTTAAGACGTTAGTGCAGCCAATTGTTGATGCGTTGCACGAAATGGGGGCAACGGGGGCTGAAGTCACTGGTCGGAATGATATTGTGATCGACGGGAAGAAGTTTTCAGGCAATGCAATGTACACCCGCAACGGCAAGACTTTTTGTCACGGAACGCTGATGTTTGATGTTGATACCAATGCGGTTGCTGGAGCATTAAAGGTTCCGAAGGATAAAATTGAATCCAAGGGGATCAAATCAGTTCGCAGCCGGGTTACAAATTTAAAGCCGTATTTGAAGCCGAAATTCCAAAACCTTGATACAGCTGGCTTTCGGGATGAACTGATCAAGCGCATTTATCACGTTGATGACCTTAGTCAGGCGCAAATCAATGAATATCAGTTAACGTCCAAAGATCAGCAAGCCATTCATCAAATTGAAACTGACCGTTACCGTGACTGGGATTGGGTCTTTGGGCAATCGCCAGCCTTTACGGTCAAAAAGCGGAAGCACTTTGATGCTGGAACGATCGATGCACGGTTTGAGGTTCAAGACGGGAAAATTAAAATGGCGAAGATTTATGGCGATTTCTTTGGCGTTGAAGATGTCCACCAGCTGGAAAAAGCCTTGATCGGTAAGCCATACGACGTTGATGCGATCACCAAGGTGTTGCGATCATTTGACTTGAACAAGTTCTTCAACGGAATTCCAACCAACGATGTGATCGAATTGATTGCACATCAGCATTAAAAAACGATGCGCATTAAATGAATAATCCCTTTTGTAACATTGATTGTAATATGATAGAATATATTGAGATTAATTACATGAATGTATCATTTTCAATCAAGTAGGAGGATCCACATGGCTATTAAGTATAAACGTGTCGTATTAAAATTGAGTGGCGAAGCTTTAGCAGGGGATGCTGGCAAGGGAATCAATCCGCCTGAAATCCGGAAAGTTGCTGAAGAAATCAAGGACGTTCATGATCTTGGCGTTGAAATTGCCATCGTTGTCGGCGGTGGTAACATGTGGCGTGGGGTTACCGGTGAACAACTTGGAATCGAACGTGCTCAAGCAGACTATATCGGAATGCTTGGAACGGTAATGAACGCATTGGCATTGCAAGATACCTTGGAATCACTTGGTGTTCCAACCCGGGTTCAAACCGCGATTGAAATGCGGCAAGTTGCTGAACCATATATTCGGCGGAAAGCAGTTCGGCACCTTGAAAAAGGCCGGATCGTAATCTTTGCTGCCGGAACTGGTTCGCCATACTTCTCAACGGATACAACCGCTGCTTTGCGGGCATCAGAAATTAACGCTGATGTGATCTTAATGGCAAAGAACGGGGTCGACGGAATTTACTCAGCTGACCCGAAGAAGGATGCAAGTGCAATCAAGTTTGAAACATTGACCCACTTAGACATCATCAACAAGGGTCTTCATGTCATGGACTCAACGGCTTCAACATTGTCAATGGATAATGACATTCCGTTGGTTGTTTTCAACATGAATAAACGTGGAAATATCAAGAAAGTTGTTCAAGGTGAAAATATCGGAACAACAGTGGAAGGAAAATAATCATGAAGATTACAAATGAAATTATTAAAGAAGGCCAAGAAAAGATGGTTAAGGCTGAAGAAGCCTTACAACACGAACTTGGCGGCATTCGGGCCGGCCGGGCCAATGCCAGCTTGCTTAACCGGGTAACGGTTGATTACTATGGCGCCCCAACGCCATTGAATCAAATTGCTCAAATTTCAATTCCTGAAGCCCGGGTATTGTTGATTTCACCATATGACAAATCATCATTGGATGATATTGAACATGCATTATTGGCTTCAGATCTTGGATTAAATCCGGTCAATGACGGAACCGTTATTCGGTTAGTCATTCCGCAATTGACTGAAGAACGCCGGAAAGAATTGGCAAAGGAAGTTAAAGCTGTTGGTGAAAAGGCCAAGGGCTCAGTTCGGCATGCGCGGCGTGACATTCGCGAAGCTTTGAAAAAGGCTGAAAAAGACGGCGAAATGTCAGAAGACGAATTACATGATTTAGAAGATCAAGCACAACAAGTTACTGACGAAGCAGTAAAAAAGGTTGACGAAATTGTTGCTGACAAGGAAAAGGAAATTCTTGAAGGCTAAGATCAACAGATTTGGGGTAAAACAGACAGTGGCTGTTTTTACCCTTTTTTATTGTCATCAGTGAATGGAGAAGAACAATGTTTAAGAACTTATTTAAGAATACAACAGCGGGCGAAACTGAAGAAGTTAACTTAGATCCCGCAAAGATGCCGCAACACATTGCCATTATTATGGATGGCAATGGCCGGTGGGCTCAACGCCGCGGATTACCGCGGGTTGCCGGTCATAAACGCGGAATGGAAGTTGTTAAGGATATTACGAAAGCAGCAAGCGACTTAGGGGTCAAAGTATTGACGCTTTATGCCTTTTCAACCGAAAACTGGAAACGCCCCGAAAGCGAAGTCAGCTTTTTAATGGATCTGCCGGTTAAATTTTTTGATACGTTTGTTCCGGAATTGATCGAAAACAATGTCCGGGTCAACGTAATGGGTTACACGGAATACTTACCGCAAAAAACGCAAAAGGCGGTCAATGATGCAATCGAACAAACGAAAAATAATACCGGAATGGTGCTGAACTTTGCCTTGAATTACGGCAGTCGGGCTGAAATCATCACGGGGGTAAAGGAAATCGCCACTGAAGTTCAAAATGGCGATTTAGCCGTTGATGAGATCAATGAAGAGGTGCTTTCGAAGTCTTTGATGACAGAAGAAGTTGCGCCATACAATGATCCAGACTTGCTAATCCGGACAAGCGGTGAAGAACGAATTTCAAACTTCTTGTTATGGCAAATTGCATATAGCGAATTAGTCTTTACCGATAAATTATGGCCGGAATATCAACCAGATGATCTGGTCCATGATATTTATGAATTCCAACAACGCGACCGGCGTTTCGGTGGCGTAAAGGATACTAAGGGAGGAAAATCGAAATGAAGCAACGCGTGACAACCGCAATTATTGCTTTAATTATTTTTATTCCGCTTTTAATTATTGGCGGAACACCATTTAATATTTTAGTTGTTGCAATGGGAATCGTTGCAATGACTGAATTTGTTTCAATGAAAAAATTATTTGTCGTTTCACCAGCGGCATTTATTAGTTACTTTGCAATCGCCAGTTTACTGGTTCCACGGACATGGTTGAAGTTTTTGCCCAAGGATGAAAGCTACATGGATCTTTTCTTTGTTTTCTTACTGTGCTTGTTAGCATTCAGTGTGATTTCAAAGAACATGTTCAACTTTGACGATGCCGGTGCGCTTGTATTAGGGGCAGTCTATGCCGGTTTCGGCTTCCACTTTATGATCCAAGCGCGGACCGAAAGTTTATGGATGCTTTTGTATGCTTTACTGATCGTTTGGATCACTGATAGCGGCGCATACTTGATTGGCCGGAAAATCGGGAAGCATAAGTTGGCTCCAAAAATCAGTCCGAATAAAACCTGGGAAGGCTCAATTGGCGGAACGCTTGCCGCAGTTGTCATTGTGGGGGCATATGTCTTCTTTATGAAGCCGTACTTCAAGTACAATTTCGCATTGATGCTTGTTTTGACTCTTGTCTTTTCAATTGGGGGTCAATTCGGCGATTTGATCGAATCAGCCTTTAAACGGCACTACGGTGTAAAGGATTCAGGTAAGATCCTTCCAGGTCACGGCGGCATTCTTGACCGGTTTGATTCATTATTATTTGTCTTACCGTTAATGCACTTTGCCGGTTTGATTTAATTTTAAAAAGAAGGGGGTAAACCCAAAACAATGATTGTAACAATTATTGCGTTTGTGATCGTTTTTGGCGTGCTGGTGTTTGTTCACGAATTTGGTCACTTTTATGCAGCAAAGAAATCCGGCATTTTGGTACGTGAATTTTCGATCGGAATGGGACCGAAACTTTTTGCATATCATAAAAACGGCACGACATATACGTGGCGGTTGTTGCCGTTAGGTGGTTACGTGCGAATGGCCGGCCTTGAAGATGATGAAGAATCACTAAAAAAGGGTTCGCCGGTAACCTTGTTGCTTGATAAGCAGGACCAGGTTACCAAAATCAACACAAGTCAAAAGAAAATGTTAAAGGGCGGGTTGCCGTTGATCGTAACTGACTGGGATCTGCAAAAGGAAATGTGGATCGAAGGTTACGAAAATGGTGACGAAAGTCAGGTTAAACGGTTCAATGTTAAAGGCGATGCAATGATCACCGAAGAAGATGGAACGGAAATTCAGGTTGCACCGTTAGACGTTCAATATCAATCCGTCAGTGTTCCAAAGCGAATCGTGACGAACTTTGCTGGTCCGTTTAATAACTTTATCTTAGCAATCATCTCCTTTGGCCTGGTCGCAATGCTTCAAGGCGGTGTTCAGATTCCAACAAATTCAAATGTAATTGGAACGGTTCAAAAGGATTCCGTTGCTGCGAAGGCCGGCTTAAAGGCGGGGGACCAAATCGTTGCCATCGATGGTCACCAAGTTTCGAATTGGCAAGATCTTGTAAGTGATCTTAGTGATCGCGGCGGTAAGCAGACTACGTTGAAAGTGAAACAGGCTAAGCAGACTAAGGAAATTCAGCTAACTCCGAAGACGGTCAAACAAAACGGGCAAAAGACCGGTCAAATTGGGATTACTGAAAAAATTAAGAACGATCACTCAATTGGGGCGATCCTTGCATTTGGATTTACCCAAACGTGGAATATCACCATGTTAGTCTTTAGTGCAATTGGACACATGATCACTCACGGGTTCAGCCTGAATGACTTGGGCGGCCCGGTCGCAATGTATTCGATGACGGCGCAAGCGGCCCACCACGGGGCAATTACCGTTATCAATTTGATGGGCTTGTTATCAGTCAACCTGGGAATCATGAACTTGTTACCAATCCCAGCCCTTGATGGTGGAAAAATCTTACTGAATATCATTGAAGGAATCCGCAAGAAACCGATGGATCCGAATAAGGAAGTCGTCATCACGATGATTGGCTTTGCGTTCTTGATGATCTTAATGGTTCTGGTTACCTGGAATGATATTCGCCGTTACTTCTTTTAAAAGTTTATGGTAGACTTAGAATTAAAATAAATCGTTCGAAGGAAGAGGGATATTAATGAAACAAACACGGATGTTAATTCCGACAATGAAGGAAGTCCCGAGCGACGCGGAAGCAGTCAGTCACCAACTGATGCTGCGGGGCGGCTACATTAAGCAAATTTCAGCCGGGATGTATACATATTTACCGTTAGCGAACCGCGTTTTACAAAAAATCGAAGCAATTGTTCGCAAAGAAATGGATGAGATCGGCGCCGTTGAAATGCTTGCGCCGGCTGTAATTCCAGCCGAATTATGGCAACAATCCGGCCGGTACGACACCTATGGTCAAACATTGTTCAAGCTAAAGGATCGCCATGACCGCGACTTTATCTTAGGCCCAACGCATGAAGAAACCTTTACGGAAGTTGTGAAGGATTCAGTGAAATCATATAAGAAATTGCCGTTGGTTTTATACCAAATTCAACCAAAGTACCGCGATGAAAACCGGCCACGGTTCGGTTTATTGCGGGGCCGCGAATTCATTATGAAAGACGGATACTCATTCCATGCTGATCGCGAAAGCCTTGACCAAGTCTTCAATGACATGGGAAATGCTTACCGGAACATCTTTAATCGTGTTGGATTGACATTCCGGGAAATCATTGCGGATTCAGGAACAATGGGTGGAAAAGATTCCCACGAATTTATGGCAATTGCTCCAATCGGGGAAGACACCGTGGTTTACTCTGATAGCAGTGATTACGCCGCTAACATTGAAAAGGCAACAAACTTGCGCACGGTTCAAAAATCACACGAAACGCCGCAAGAACTGAAGAAGGTTGAAACGCCGAATGCAAAGACGATTGACGAAGTTGCTGAATTCTTAGGCGTTGATCCGCAAGAAGAAATCAAGACGTTGTTGTTTGTCGCTGATGATGAACCAATCGTAATTTTGATGCGCGGAAACGACGAATTAAACGAAACGAAATTGAAGAGTTTCTTAGGGGCTGACAGCTTACGGCCAGCCGTTGAAGAAGAAGCCCAAAAGTACTTAGGAGCAAGCTTTGGTTCATTAGGCCCAGTCGGAATCAATGAAAACTTGAAAGTATATGCTGACCTTGATGTTGAAGGCATGGTCAATGCCAGTGCCGGCGCTAACGAAGACGGTCACCACTACCTGAACGTTAACCTTGATCGTGACTTTAAGGTCGATCAATTCGTTGATTTACGGACGGTTCGTGAAGGCGACACTTCTCCGGACGGCGAAGGCAAGTTGAAATTTACTCGCGGAATCGAAATCGGCCACATCTTTAAGTTAGGAACCCGTTATTCAGAAAAGATGGGTGCCAACGTCTTAGATGCTAATGGGCGTTCAATTCCAATGATTATGGGATGTTACGGAATCGGAATTTCACGGTTGCTTTCAGCAATCATTGAGCAAAACCATGACGATAATGGAATGATTTGGCCGCGCAGTATTGCACCATTTGATATCCACGTTGTTCCGGTTAACGTGAAGAACGAAACGCAACGGACATTGGCTGAAGACATTGAAAAGCTGTTGCAAGATGCCGGCTACCAAGTCCTGCTTGATGATCGGAAGGAACGGGCTGGCGTTAAGTTTGCTGATTCAGACTTGATGGGCTTGCCAGTGCGGATCACGGTCGGCAAGAAGGCTGATGACGGCATTGTTGAAATCAAATTACGGAAATCTGGCGAAACGGTTGAAGTTAAGGTTGATGAATTAGTTGACTCGCTTGCAATTTTATTAAAGAATGTCGATTAATTTTTTAGCCGTAACAAACTGGTAAAAACTGAAGAAAGATAAGACTGGGTTCTTTTGTCCCGGTCTTATTTTTGTTATGATAGAACAAGCACATAAATACGAGGGAGGACCAAAAGCGTGGCACTTAGTAAACAAGAATTATTTGAAAAGTTGCTTGAACAGGTTGATTGGCAACCGGATGCGGAATTTCAAGAAGCATTCAAGGATGCAGCCATCGACCAGGTTGAAGTTCATGTGAATTCGCACCGGTGGGATTTTCATTTAAAGGTCAATGATATCTTGCCGTTCAATGCCTATCAGGATTTGGCGAACCATGTTGCCGCTGCTTTTAAGGAAATTGCCGCAACCCGGTTGATCGTTGAAACGGAAGATCCGGAAGTTACGGATCACAATTTAGCCGATTACTGGGAATGGGCGGTGACTCACAGTGAAGTTCATTCACCAATGATTCACGAAGTCTTTCGCGGCAAAGTCCCGTACCTGGATCATAAACGCCCGATGATCGTTGCGGAAAATGAAGTCATTAAGGACTTTTTGACAACCAAAGCTCTTGGACCGATCGAAGAGGAATACCAACGGCTCGGATTTCCGAAGATGACGTTTGCGACGATCGTTGATGACTCAAAATCGCAAGAAAAGATCAACGAATTTAAGGAACGCAAGGCGAAAAGCGATGCTGAATTGGCTCAAAAAGCAATGGCAGCGATTCAAAAGCAAAGTGAAAAACGGAAAAAAGCTGCGAAGAAGGCTGCCACGGTTGACGGTCCGGTTGTGATTGGTCGGAAAATCGCTGATGACATTCCGGTCCGGCAAATGGTCGATATCAATGAAGAAGAACGGTCAGTGGTTGTTCAAGGTTATATTTTTGACCGGGAAATTCGGCAGTTACGCTCAGAACGCAAACTGTTGATCTTGAAAGTTACGGATTACAGTTCATCCTTCGTTATCAAGAAGTTTTCGCGGGATGAAAATGATGAAGCGTTGTTTGATGCATTGAAACCGGGAAAGTGGATCAAGGCGCGCGGAAGTGTCCAAGAAGATACTTACATGCGGGATTTGACGATCAATGCGTATGACATTATGGAGGTTCACCACGAGGAACGTCAGGATACTGCGCCGGAAGACCAAAAGCGGGTCGAACTGCACCTGCATACCAATATGAGTCAAATGGATGCTACTAACAGTATTTCCGATTACGTGGCACAAGCTGCTAAGTGGGGTCAAAAGGCAATTGCGGTTACCGACCATGGTGGCCTGCAAGCCTTTCCCGAAGCCCACACGGCGGGGCAAAAGAACAACGTCAAGATTCTATACGGCGTTGAAGCGGACATTGTTGAAGATGGCACGCCAATTGCATACAACGAACAGCACGTTAATTTGAAGGACGCCACCTATGTTGTCTTCGATACCGAAACAACAGGGTTGTCTGCGCGGTATAACAAGGTCATTGAACTGGCGGCCGTCAAGATGAAGAACGGGACGGTCATCGATCAGTTTGAACAATTTATTGATCCGGGCCATCCGCTTTCAGAAACGACGATCAATTTGACAAGTATTACGGACGATATGGTTCGGGGGTCAAAGTCGGAAGAAGAAGTCTTCAAAATGTTCCAAGATTTCTGCAAGGACTGTGTGATCGTCGGGCATAACGCAACGTTTGACGTCGACTTCATGAATACCGGTTACGAACGGCATGGCTTGCCGTTGATCAGCGAACCGTGGATCGATACGTTGCCGTTAGCGCGGTTTTTGTACCCTGAAATGAAGGGGTTCCGGTTAAATACCTTGGCCAAGAAGTTGGATGTTAACCTGGAACACCACCACCGGGCAATCTACGATGCCGAAGCCACCGGATACATTTACTATGCAATGTTGAAGGATGCAGAAGAACGCTATGATATCCGGTTCCATGATCAGTTCAATCAATACATGGGTCAAAATGACGCTTACAAGCATGAACACCCATTCCATGCAACGATCCTGGCACAAACCCAAGCCGGGTTGAAGAACCTTTTCAAGTTGATGTCGGACGGAATGACGAAGTACTTCTACCGCGTTGCGCGGATTCCGCGGTCAGTGTTGGACAAATACCGTGAAGGCTTACTGGTTGGTTCAGCATGTGCTGACGGTGAAGTCTTTACAGCAATGATGCAGAAGGGGTATGGCGTTGCCAAGGAAAAAGCCAAGTATTACGACTACCTTGAAGTTCAGCCGAAAGCCATTTATGCACCGTTGATCGAGCAGGAACTGGTTAAGGATGAACACAACCTTGAAGAAATTATTGCTGACATGGTCAAGCTGGCCCATGAATTAAACATTCCGATTGCGGCCACGGGCGATGTGCACTTCATGAACAAGGAAGATGCAATTTACCGCAAGATTTTGATCCACTCGCAAGGTGGGGCTAACCCGTTGAACCGGTTGCGCAAGTTGCCGGACGCCCATTTCCGCACAACGGATGAAATGCTGGACGCCTTTGATTTCTTAGGCGAAGACACGGCCAAAGAAATCGTTGTTGACAATCCGAATAAGATTGCGGCCATGTGCGATGAAATTTCACCGGTTAAGGATAAATTGTATACGCCAAATATGCCGGGCGCCAATGACCAAATTCGCGAATTAGCGATGAACAAGGCACATGAATGGTACGGCGATCCGTTGCCGGAATTGGTTCAAGCGCGGCTGGATAAGGAATTGAAGTCGATTATTGGGAACGGGTTTGCTGTTATTTACCTGATTGCTCAAAAACTGGTATTTAAGTCCAACAAGGACGGTTACTTGGTAGGTTCCCGGGGGTCTGTTGGTTCAAGTTTTGTTGCTACGATGACCGGGATCACTGAAGTTAACCCGTTGCCGCCGCACTATCGGTGTCCCAAATGCAAGTATTCAGAATTCTTCACAAAAGGTGAATACGGTTCCGGCTACGATTTGCCAGATAAGGATTGTCCTGAATGCGGCACGCCGTTGATCAAGGACGGGCAGGAAATCCCATTTGAAACGTTCCTTGGATTTAAAGGAAACAAGGTTCCGGATATCGATTTGAACTTCTCAGGGGACTACCAGCCGATCGGGCACAACTACACGAAAGTTCTGTTCGGGGAAAATAATGTTTACCGGGCCGGAACGATTGGGACGGTTGCTGACAAGACGGCGTACGGATATGTTAAAGCATATGAACGGGATACGGAACAAACCTTCCGCGGCGCTGAAGTTGACCGCTTAGCAAAGGGCGCAACTGGCGTTAAACGGACAACTGGCCAGCACCCGGCCGGAATTCTGGTTGTTCCGGATGACATGGAAATTTATGATTTTTCACCGATCCAATACCCGGCAGACGATCTGAATGCTCCATGGCGAACGACTCACTTTGATTTCCACTCGATTCACGATAATATTTTGAAACTTGATATTCTGGGGCATGATGATCCAACAATGATTCGGATGCTGCAAGATCTTTCCGGAATTGATCCGAAGTCGATTCCAACTGATGATCCCGGCGTGATGTCCCTGTTCTCCGGAACGGATGTTTTAGGTGTTACGCCGGAACAAATTCAATCAAAAACCGGAACGTTAGGGGTTCCTGAATTCGGAACGCGGTTTGTTCGGGGAATGCTTGAAAAGACGCATCCCGCAACCTTTGCGGAATTGCTGAAGATTTCAGGGCTTTCCCACGGGACGGATGTTTGGTTAGGCAACGCTGAAGAATTGATTGAAAACGGCACGGCGAAGATGAGTGAAATTATCGGATGTCGTGATGATATTATGATGGATCTGATTCACTTTGGCGTAAATTCAGAAACGTCATTCCAGATCATGGAACACGTGCGGAAAGGGCGCGGGATTCCGGATGATTGGCAAAAGGAAATGCGTGAAGCTGATGTGCCTGACTGGTACATTGGTTCATGCTTGAAGATCAAGTACATGTTCCCGAAGGCCCATGCGGCAGCTTACGTTTTGATGGCATTGCGGATCGCATACTTTAAGGTTTATTTCCCAATCATCTACTACGCTGCGTACTTCTCTGTGCGGGCGGATGACTTTGATCTGGTTGCAATGGCTCATGGAAAAGAAGCTGTTAAGAATGCGATGAAGGAAATCAACGACAAGGGAATGGATGCCTCAACCAAGGAAAAGAACCTGTTGACGGTACTTGAAATTGCGAACGAAATGCTCGAACGCGGCTTCAAGTTCAAGATGGTCGACATCAATAAGTCAGATGCTTCTGACTGGTTGATCATGGAAGACGGAAAGACCTTGCTGGCTCCGTTCTCAGCCATTCCAGGCTTAGGATTGAACGTTGCTAAACAGATCATTGCCGCGCGGAAAGAAAAAGCCTTTCTTTCAAAGGAAGACTTAGCTAAACGCGGAAAGGTTTCCCAATCGATCATTGAATTTATGAACGAACAACACGTTTTGGATGATTTGCCAGATGAAAATCAATTGAGTTTGTTTGATAATATGTTTTAAATAGAGAATGAAGTCTATGAATTGAATGTTCATAGGCTTTTGTTTTTACAAGATGAAATATAGATGTTAATATAAAAATCAAAGATCAATACCTTCAGTAAGAGCTGCGGCTTTAGAGTGGGAGGTTCGCTTAGGCAATTTCGTTATTGTAACGAGATTGCCTATTTTTTAAATAACGGGCACTTATCATTTTCCTACGATGATAATTGGTTATATGTATAAAGCAAAGTTAATTGGTTGACAATTTGGAATACAATAATGTAATATACCTGTAAGCTATTAGTAATTCGTGTGTAGCCGCACATTCCGCAAAGCGGAAATAGGAGACGTAAGCTGCATGTTTATTTGCAGTCGGCCACACGTTGATAGCTTTTTTTATTGACTTGAAAATAAATAGTAGGTAATAATATTAATGCAGGTAGGTAAGCTACACTGCGCAAAGTTTTTTTCGTGATAGAAATATTAAGCGTATGTTAAGTACGCCACTTAAAACTTGGTAGGATGCCATATTGGTATCCCATTTTTTATGTCACAATTAATTCTACATATTGATTTTCTGTGCCAATCAAAATAATATATGATTACTAAGAGCCCTGCGCATAGTGGTAGAAATATCTTGATATGAGGCTTTTTCGTTTATTGATGTAAAAATAAAATTTACTGAGTGTATGAGTGACACCAAAAATAGGATGATAGTATGAAAAGAATAGAAATAAAAAATATTGATTCGATTATTCACCTAGATGATATGAATATCACAAAAATTGGTAATCATGATGAACGAGTAAAGGAAGCAACTGAAGCGGTTTTGAAAAATAAGTCTGTGTATAATGCATTGAGGCGATTAGCAGATGAATAAAGGCACAATAAATTAGCCTGTAACACCAATGTTGCAGGTTATTTTTGAACATTGAATTTTATATTTGTAATTGATACTCTTATTATGTTATGTAAAAATCTAGGGAGATTTTAAAGGAGACCAAGTGATTGAAAAGGAATAAGTGGATTGTAATTGGAATTATTTTGTTGACGATTTTAACGCCAAGGGTTGCTTTGGCAAAAGGCTTTCATGATGATGGTGGAGGAGACTTTGGCGGGGATCACATCGTATTTCATGATGACGATGGTGGGGCTGGCCATGATGATTTTGATGATGGCGACGATTCGGTAACAAGTGACGGTGGTGAAACTCAGTCTTTTGGATCAAGGGTGAAGGATACATTTAACTATTTGATTCCTCAGGATTGGCATGGTTCCCATTCATCGTATTCTCATATAAGCAGCGGAATGTATAGTAAAAATCAAAGTACGGCTTTGAATCAGTTAATTGAGTGGGGATTCGAGTTGATTGAATTGGTTTTAGATTTATGGATGAGCTATATTGTTCTGGTTGATTTTATTTGGGAAGATTTGCCAGATAAGGTTAAAGATTGGATTAGCAGCATTTTAACCTCTAAAGATCCTGAAAAAAATCGCCATGCAATAAAGAGAAAGTGGTGATTCCATAAAACCTTAAATATCCATAAAAAATTTAAATCAAGCTTGATTTATGAAGAATTAAGAATAAAATAAAAATATCAAATTAATGATTGTAAGGTGGAGCGCATGCTGTGTTCCACTTTTTTGATGGGGTTAGAATTATTAAAAATATTTGACCTTTAGTCAATCTTTCATTAAATTAAGAACTGATACATAAATAGTTAGAGGTGTAATTGTGAGATCAACGAAAGAGAGAAATTCGAACTTTGAATTATTGAGAATTATCGCAATGCTTTTCATTATCTTCCACCATTCGGTTGTTCATGGATTGTTGAATAACAATACAAGTATTGGTGGCTGGACGCCAGTTGCTACTAAGGTTTGGTTAACGACATTTACGGGGCAAATGGTCGCAACGCTCGGAAAGGTTGCCGTTGGAATTTTCGTAATGATTTCAGGTTATTTCTTAGTAAATTCTTCGATCAACGGCAAGAAGTCTTTCAAAAAGATTTTGATGTTGATCGTTCAAGTTTACCTTTACTCGATCATCATTTACTTTGTTGCCGTGCACTTTAAGTGGGTAAATCCGAAGAGTACGATTGTTCTTCAACAAACGTTCTTACCGCTTTTCTATAACAGTTGCTGGTTCGTAAGTGAGTATATTCTTTTATACTTAGTTTACCCGTACATCAACGTTGCATTACATAACATTACCCGGCAGCAATACCGGAACCTGATCATCATTATTGCCATCACGTTTACGCTGGTTCCAACGCTTATTCCAAACTTTGGAAGTTATGGCTGGTATGGTCAGCTGGTAGTCTTTATTCTGTACTATCTTATTGGTGGTTATATCCGACTTTACGGAACAAAGCATGAATGTCTTTTAGGAACGTTTTTGACAATTTCCGGTGCCGCTTTGATGGCGGTCGTAATCTTCTACTATGATTACATGGGAGCAACGACGCATAATCAACAGTTCTATCACAATAGCTTCATCAACATTGCAGGGCAATTTAGTCCGTCAATCGTTTTAATGGCAACCGGGATCATTTTGCTTTTCAAAAATATGCATCTCGGTCACAATCGATTGATCAATACAATTGCGGCAACCACGTTTGGCGTTTATCTGATTCACGATAACCCAATCATGGAACAAATGATTTGGCTGAAGTGGCTCAAAATGCCAGCTTTATTGGTTCCAAATGTAAAACATTATTTGATTACAGCGGTGATTGTATGTCCGTTGATTTTCATTATTTGTTCGTTGATCGATTATGTCAGAATTTTGATTTTTAATGCAATTTCATTTGTCTTTAGTAAATTCAGCAGAAGTAAATAATTGTGAAGGGGTGGGACACGAAAAGGTGTTTCATCCTTTTTTATTTATGAAAAATCAATGATAATCCAGCGAGAAGTATTTGACGTTTAATCAAAATTTTTTTACAATTAATTTGAGTTAACTAATACTGATGTTTAAGCAATTTCGCTGTATGGAGAAGTTGCTTTTTTTTAATGAGTATGAAGAGAAATTATTTGTAAAATATATTTCACAATCTTTTCCTGTACAATAGTTACTGGATTGAAAGGTCAAGTAATGAAAGAAGAAAAAATGCTAACGATCGTTGTTCCATGTTACAACGAAGAGGAAGTACTGCCGGAAACCGTTAAAGAACTTGGCGGTGTCCTTGAAAATATGATTGCTGAACGAAAAGTTGCTGATAACAGTAAAATTTTGTTTGTCGATGATGGTAGTAAGGATAAAACATGGAGTTTAATTCAAAAGTTTGAAAAAGAACATGATTATATTACCGGAATCAAATTCAGCCGGAATTTTGGTCACCAAAATGCGCTTGTTGCTGGTTTAACAATGGCAGTTAACTATTCAGACATGATGATTACAATTGATGCTGACCTTCAGGATGATATCAATGCTATTCCAAAGATGGTTCAGAAGTACCATGAGGGGAAGGACATTGTCTACGGTGTACGGAATAATCGTGATACCGATACGGCATTCAAACGGAAAACAGCGCTTGCATTTTATGATTTGATGAAGAAGTTAGGGGTCAATATGGTTCCGAATTCTGCAGATTACCGGTTAATGAGTAAACGAGCAGTAGAAACATTGCTTCAATTCAAAGAACGGAACTTATTTCTTCGTGGAATGGTGCCAATGGTTGGGTTCCCATCAGCTAAGGTTTATTACGCACGGAAAGAACGTTTCGCCGGTAAATCAAAATACCCGCTAAAGAAAATGATCAAATTTGCATTAGATGGAATTACATCATTTTCAACTGTTCCCATTAAATTGATCATGGGCTTAGGAATCGGCGTTGTCTTTATTGGAATTGTTTTAATGATTTATACTTTTATTCAACGTTGTTTCGGGCATGTTGTTGCTGGATGGTCATCAATGATGATTTCAATCTGGGTTCTTGGTGGGGTTCAGATGATTTGTATCAGTGTGATTGGAGAATACATTGGTAAGATTTACTCTGAGGTAAAAGGCCGACCAAGATTTACGATTGAAGAAGATGACTATTCAGATAAATTTTAAATATTACTATTAGGTCAAATAGATTTCGTCATCATGGAAAATATGATGGTGAAATTTTTTTATTTATTAAGCTTATTAAAAATAAAATAAATTATGTTAAAATGTAGTTTGTTTCTTTTGGCAATTTTTATTTGGAGGAGTAGGGCAAATTGAGAATTTTGAGTACACTTGCTATATTATTTCTACTAGGATTAATATTAATCTTTTTAGTTAAATCAAAAAGATATTTTAGAATTTGGCAAAAATTCATAATGGGGGGGGGTACTGACCTTTCTTATCTTTTTTGAATTGGAAGGGTTAGGTAAAGTTCCGGGACTGTTTGGAGACGAAGCCTTTAATTTTTATAATAGTTGGTCATTGGCGCATTTTGGTGTCGATAGCAATTTGCTACATAATCCCATTTATTCGATATCGGCCGGAGGACAGTCAATTTTTTATGAATGGCTTGCAGTACCATTTATGAAACTGTTTGGAATGAATTTGGCAGCGTATCGTTTTCCAATGGCATTTTTAACTGTGCTAAGTGTGATTTTTTTGGTATTTGTTCTTTATAAAAGTAAAGTTAGTCCTAAGATAATTACAGGTATAACAGTAAGCTTCTCTACTGCTGAATGGTTATTAATATACGGTCATTGGGCAATGGATTGTAATATTATTGTTCCAATGTTTATTTTTATGATTGGATTTGCAATTTTATCATTTACTAAAAACAAAATATATGGATATGTCACAATTATATTAATTGATTTAATGTCTTATTGTTATGTTGGTATTTGGATTTCACTACCTTTTCTTTTTGTGGGGATACTTTGGTTCTTTTGTAAATATGGAATGTTCAATAAAAAAGATATCTATTATTCTGTATTTATAAGTGTGTTATTGCTAATCCCAGTTTTTTGTTATATTTTGGTTCAATTTATGGGAGTAAAACCTTTTAAATTTTTATGGTTTACAGTAGTATCTTTATCTCAAACAAGAAATGGCTCTTTGATTTCTTTTAATGGAAATATTATAAATTCTGTTATATCAAATTTAGCATCAGGAATTGGACAATTAATTACAGGAGATGATTCGTGGATATATACAAGTATTCCGGGTTATGCTTTAATTTACTTCCTAATGTTTTTATTAGCCGTTTATGGTGCGGGAAGGGTGATCAGAGAGAAAAAGAATGCGATTGTAAAATTTTTATACATTGTCTCTATTTCATTATTGCCATTAGTACTTTTTGTTCAAGCCAACTTTACCCATTGGTCTGTAGTTTTAATCACTTTATATGTATGGGCTGGAATAGGACTTGGGAAAGTATTTGAAGCGACAGGAAAGAAAATGTTAAAATCTATAATTTTAATTATGATTTTTCTTGTAAGTGTAAATTTTGCACATTATTTTTTTGAAAGTTATACAGACGCAGAGATAAACGCAAATCAAATTCCAAGCTATATTATTGATTTTAACAGTTCAAAAAATTTTGTTAGAGAACTGGATAATTTACACGTAAAGACTTATTATGGCTTTCCTCTTTATAATTCAGATCGTCCAAGTAATAACATCGAATTTTTAGAATGTATTAAACATCAAAGTCCGTATAAGATTAATGAACTAGAAAAAAGATATCAATCTTCAATTCCGTCTCAGATAATGTCTAGTTCAGCTGCATACATAATTCCTGAAAATCAGGTTAATAATTATGGTTATCTTAAATCTTTATCAAAAAAAACTTTAAAAGTAAACAATCAAGTTTATATTGTTTTTTGGTAGATTGCAATAAATAACTTGAACAAATTTAATGACGCAGATTAAGCAAAAAAATCTCAATTGGAGTTCGCCAGTTCAAACATTTGAGTGGCCGTGAATTCAGATACCAGTTAATCTGAATCAATTCATCATCACTAATCTCTTCAATTGGCTGACCCTTAGGAATAAATCGCCGTAACACTCGATTACGATTCTCATTACTACCACGTTCATGCGGAGAATAAGCATGGGCAAAGTACAACGGCACGCCGGTATTTTTCTCAATTGATTGGTAGTTGGCGAACTCTTTCCCGTGATCAACCGTCAGTGTCTTGAGATTAGTTCCTAATTGATTAGCTAACTCAAGGATAGCCTTAGTCATTGAAGTGCTATCTCGTCCACCAAGCCGTTTAACGATAGTAAGGCGACTCTTGCGTTCGACAAACGTGGCTACTGCTTGACCTTTGCGCTTGCCAGATAAAACTGTATCAGCTTCAAAATGGCCTGCAATATTACGATCAGAAGCTTCAGCTGGACGATCTTCAATCGAACGACCATGACTGAAAGTCCCACGGGTTTCTTTAGCACGCTTACGACGAATACCATGGTCAGGTAAATCAGCCATCCGAATATCTAGAAGTCCTTGATCGACCCAGTTATAGATAGTCTTGTAGGCGATCCTAACCACATGGGCTACTTGTTCAATTGACCATTTCTGAATCTTGATCTTGTCTTCGATTAGTCGCTTGAGGTTAGCCGTTAATGAGCATTTACGACCACGATAACTAAGTTTAGTTTCGTGGTCGGCTTGCGCACTAGTCGCATGGTATTCACCCTTTAACCGGTGAATTTCATTAAAGATAGTAGTCTTACTAAAGCCCAGGTAATCAGCGATATATCGAAGAGATCGCTTTTCATGACGAAGCGTTTCGATGACAATGCGGTCTGAAAATGATAAGATAGTGGTGCCCATAAAGGTCCTTCTTTCTAATGGAATGTTGTAACGACACCATTAAAGACCTTTATGGGTTTTTCTGTCCACTAAAATGTTCAACTTAAATTTTACAATCTGCCTAATACAAAAATTTAATTGGCTTTAATCGTAATTGAAAGTAACAAAAAGGTCATAACTTTCATTACACCCTCTTTACTCTTTCGTAATTTCAATTTCCTTATTCACATCTAAGTGACCGGCACTTGTTAAGAATGATGCTCCGGCATGACCGCGTTCATGTTGGGGTAATCCTTCAACACTTGCTGGATTTTGAAGATCATTTCCGCGAATCGCTGCAATCGTAATCGTTGGGGCTTGAATTTGCCGCAGTGACAAATCACCGATATTGGTTGATAAGTTAAAATCACCGGTGGCCTTAAAACCGCGGACCCGCACATCTCCTTGACCCAGTGTGATTTTAGCATCGTTAAAGGTTACATCCCGCATCTTCAATCGGCCTTCAGCAAAAGCAGCGGTCATTGAATCTCCGCTTTGAAATTCATCGAGTAAAATATCGCCAGTCCGGTTTTCAATTTTAGCATTTCCAAGCAGGGTCTTCTTCATTACCAAGTTTCCGCTTTGAGCCTTCACATCTAAATTATCGATCGTTGAATCAGCCACCGTTAATGCTCCACTTCCAACAATCAGATTAATCGTTGACGTTTTAACGTTATCGATTGCCACGTCACCCTTAGTCACTTCCGCACTTAACTTTAAAAAGTCAGTCTGCGGAATGGTAACTTCTAGTCGGCTTTTACCAACTGAAAATTTAAAGGCAAATGTCTTTTTCAAAACATTCAAGCTGCTCTTTTCCGTTATCCGCAACGTATGCCCTTCCTGCTTCATTTCAAACCGATCATCGTCCTTTTGTTCACCATAATAAATGATACCGGCGTTTTCTGCTTGGCGGATAACCAAGTCTGTTCCGGTCAGATTAATCTCTAACCGGTTAAAGTCCTTCACATCAAAGACATGTGCAAATTGTTTCTTATCAAACACAAATATCACCCTCTCATTGATCATTCCTCTTCTAATATACTATAAGTTTGAGCATTTTCTAAAATTAGTGCTACAATTAAACTAATTTAGAGGAAATTAGGTGAAAAACATGCGTCAAGGAACTCATATTATTACACTTGATAACGGCTATCACATTTGGACTCACACTGAAGGTCAAGGCGACATCAAGTTGCTTTGCCTCCATGGCGGCCCTGGCGGTAACCACGAATATTGGGAAAACTTTGGAGAAGAACTTGCTGATCTCGGCGTTGAAGTTACAATGTATGATCAACTCGGTTCATTCTATTCTGACCAACCAGACTATTCAGACCCAAAGATTGCTGAAAAATACCTTACATACAATTACTACCTTGAAGAATTAGAAGAACTTCGGCAAAAGCTCAACTATGATAACTTCTACTTAATCGGTCAATCATGGGGCGGTGCTTTAGCAATGATGTACGCCCTTAAATACGGCCAACACTTAAAGGGCTTGATCATCTCATCAATGGTCGATAACATTGATGAATACCTCGAACACATCAACGCTCTTCGGGAAAAGACATTGACTCCTGAAGCCGTTGCTTACATGAAAGAATGCGAAGCTAAAAATGATCTTGATAATGCTCGTTACCAAGGCTACGTTGACGTTTTGAACCGGGAATACGTTGACCGCAAGCAACCAATGGCAATTCGTCACTTGATTCCAACAATGGCTACTCCGGTATACAACGCATTCCAAGGAAACAACGAATTCGTTGTAACTGGAAAGTTAAAGGAATGGGATATCCGCGACCGGATGAAAGACATCACAATGCCAACCTTATTGACATTCGGTGAACACGAAACAATGCCATTGAAGTCCGCTGAACGGATGGCCCGTGATATTCCACATGCTCGGTTAGAAACCACTCCTTACGGTGGCCACCACCACATGATCGACAATGCTCCTGTTTACTTCGCGCACTTAAAACGGTTCTTAAGTGACGTTGAAAACGGAACTTTTAATGATTAAGCAAGGTGTGACAAAACAATCAAAATAGCTAAGAGGTTGTGATTAATATCACGACCTCTTTTTTCATCTTTTCCTCTCACAATCAACTTTTAAAATTCAATTCAAAAGTGGTAAACTTGTTATGTTTAATTAGTATTGGAGAGAATTATATATGAAGAAAAAATTATTATCTGGAAGTTTTTGGATGATGATGGGAAGTATCCTTTCGCGGGTCCTCGGAATCATCTATTTAATTCCCTGGTTAATGATGATGGGAAGCCTCGAACAGCGTAATGCTGCTCAAGCAATCTTTAATTCAGCGTATACTCCATACGCCCTTTTTCTTGTTTTAAGTCAATCAGGATTTCCGTCTTCGATCGCCCGACAAATTGCGGAATACAATAGTGAAAATAAGTTCCGCAACAGCTTACGGGTTTTCAAATACGGAATGATCGTTATGATTGGAATGGGGTTGATTTCCGGAGTTATTTTCTGGGTCGCCGCTCCTTGGATCGCGGCAACGAGTCCGGTTGTTTCCGTTCAAGCAACAACGGTTACGATTCGGTGCTGCGTTCCCGCGTTAGTAATTTTACCGCCAATGAGTTTAATTCGGGGATTCTTCCAAGGAAACCAAGACATGCAACCGTATGGTATTTCTCAATTATGGGAACAACTCATGCGGGTCATCTTTATCATCGCAACGACGTTTGTGATCATGGAAGTCTTCCACGGAAGTTTCTTAAAAGCTGTTAACTATAGTACATTTGCTGCCTTTGTCGGCGCAGTCTTCAGTTTGTTGTACTTAACGTATCACGGATTTAAAAAGCGCAATGAATACAAGGAAATGTACGAGCAAAGTCTGCCAGCAGACAATAATCACATTCCTTCAATTTTCAAAGCGATCATTCACGATGCCATTCCGTTCGTTGTTATCGGATCAGCAATCACGATTTTCCAATTTGTCGATCAGATGACTTTCAAAACAATTGCGGTCGGAATGATGGATATGCCGCTGAAAACGGCGCGGGACCTCTTTACTTATTTCTCAGCCAACCCGAATAAGATCACCGCGGTCGTGATTTCATTAACAACGGCCATTTCCGAAACATCTTTGCCGCTGTTAGCACAAAAGCAAAGCCGTAAGGAAACCGGAACCGTTCTTTCGCAAAACATTGAATTAAACTTAGCATGTTTGATTCCAGCATCAATTTTGCTTTCGATTTTAGCCTGGGAAGTCAACGGCATCTTCTTTGATTTCCAAAAAATCGGTGCTCAATTAATGTCATTTGCATTGATCAACAGTATTATTTTGGCCCTTTTCATGAACTTCTTCACTGCCGTTCAATCAATGGGCTATCAACGCTATGCGATTAAGAAATTTGGTGTCGGGGTAATTTTAAAATTGGCCTTGCAGACCCCTGCAATTTACTTTTTCGGCGCATTCGGTCCAACATTGGCAACTTCAATTGCCTTTGGGCTGGTAACCTTAGACGTTTACTTAATGTTGCGGCGCAATTACATTCAAAAAGGGCAACTGCGCTATGCTGGTAAAATTCTTAAGATCAACGTTGTCTTATTGGCGATTACGTTTGTCATCAACAAGTTGATCAAAATCTTCTTCGTTCCAGAATCAAAGGTCACCGCATTCATTTACTGTGCAGTGCTTGCCGGCGGCTTTGGACTTGCATACCTTGCAATTTTGAAGAAAACTGGATTATTAGGAGTAATTTTTGGAACGGCCGAAGAAAACACTTCACCTGTTGAAGATGAAGACATTCTCCTCGAACCGGCAACTGATTATGAAATTCAAAATGACGATCAACCAATTGATCAGCCATTTCCAACGGATTCAAGTCATGAATCAAATTCTTCATCGGCAGAATCAATTCCGCCGCGGAAACAAACGAAGCCTGCTAAAAAGAAGACTTCTGGTTGGTGGAATAAACCGAAAGGAAAACATTTTTAGATAATAAAAAACGAACTGATTTTTATCAGTTCGTTTTTTTTACTATTTATTTGCTTTTTCGTCTTCTTCTTGGGCTAAAAGTAAGCATCCGGTGATCCCGGCATCATCGCCTAATGCACAGTGAACGATGTATTTATCCAAGTCAGGCGTCTTCAAATAGCCGTTCATTTGCTTCTTAAATGATTCACGCATCATTGGGAAAAGTTGTTCTTGCTTTGAAACTCCGCCACCAAAGATAATCATTTCTGGTGAAAGAACAACTGTCAGGTCCATGCATGCTTGAGCAAGGTAGTATGCTTCGATTTCCCAGTCATGATCATCCTTTGGAATTTCGTATGCTTTTACCCCATGGTGCCGTGCTTCAACCGCTGGACCAGCTGTTAACCCTTCAAGACAATCCTTGTGATATGGGCAATGGCCTTCGTACTTGTCATCTGGATGGCGCCGCATGATCATGTGTCCCATTTCAGGGTGGCCAAAGCCTTCAAGCAATTTACCGTTAACGACTCCACCACCGCCAACGCCAGTTCCGACAGTTAAGTAAACGCAGCTGTCTAATCCCTTAGCAGCCCCACGCTTTAATTCACCGTATGCAGCAACGTTAACGTCCGTTGTCCATGCATATGGAACGTCAAACCGTTTCTTCATTTCGCCAAGGAAATCATAATTTGCCCAGCCTTCCTTAGGCGTTGTTGTAATGTAACCGTATGTATCTGAATTACGGTTAACATCGATTGGACCAAATGAACCAATTCCAATTGCATCACATGGGTTTTCTTCAAAGAACTTGAAAACTTCACTCATCGTTTCGGCGGGAACCGTTGTCGGAATTTTAACCCGCTTTAAAACGTTTAAATTTCCGTCACTGACAGCACAAACAAACTTTGTTCCGCCGGCTTCAATTGCACCATATCTCTTTGCCATATGCTTTCTCCTTATTTGTTATATTCACATTTATGATTATAAAACAAAAGCGCTTTGAAATAAACGCTTTCAAAATTATTAATCAATTTTTTAACGAATCAAGTTGCATTGTGTATAATATTATGTGATTGAATTTTTGTTCTAGAAAGGAGCACCCATTATGCGTGTTCGACGTCTTGATCATATTGTTTTAACTATCAGCAACATTCCGCAAGCAACGCGGTTTTATCACGAAGTTTTTGACATGCCTGTCATTGAAGATCAAACCGATGAAAATGTCACTACATTACGGTGCGGTCACCAGTTGATTCGACTTCAAAAGACCGACCGGCCAACCGAGTTAAAAGCTGACCATCCAACAATTGGGGCGGCTGATTTATGCATCGTTGTCGGTGATGATATCAATGATGTTGAAAACCACCTTAAAAGTTACTTTGTAAACATCGTTGAAGGCCCCGAAAAGAAGATGGGATCCGAAGGCGAAATGACTTCAATTTACATTACTGATCCGGATAACAATTTAATTGAAATTGCTTCATATAAAAAATAAAGTGGCTGTTCCTGGAAATTCCAGGTCAGCCACTTTATTTTTCTAACCAGCCGCCATCGATTGGGACCGCTGTTCCGTGAATATAGTCAGCTCGCGGACTTGCTAAGAACATGGTCAACGCAGCAACTTCTTCTGGTTGCGCCCAACGTTTTGCTGGGGTTTGATCAGCAACCCATTTGGCCATCTTGCCATCGTCTTCTTCAAAGTCCTTGGCGTTCATTGGGGTTTCAATTGCCCCGGGAGCAATGCAATTTGCCCGAATTCCTTTCGCAGCATAATCATAATCCAATTGCTTTGTGTAACCGATAATTCCAAACTTTGCAGCCGTATATGCAGCGCCGCCGCCACCGGCAACCATGCCAGCAATCGATGCCATATTAACGATCGTTCCATGACCATTTTCAAGCATCTGCGGCAAAATCAGGTTCGTGATCCTGAAAATACTCTTCAAATTCGTATCAAAAATTTTGTCCCACTGGTCTTCGGTCGTTTCCAAAGTTGGGGCATAGTCGTCAAGGATTCCGGCCGTATTAATCAAAATATCGATCTGGTTGTTTTCAATAATCGGATTCAGCCAGGCTTCAATTTCTTGCGGATCACTCACATCACATTTCGTAAAGTTAAAGTTTCCGTGATCATTCAGCTCATATACTTGGCCGCCATTTTGAATATCAGCCCCGAAAACCTTGGCCCCGGCATCCAAAAATGCCTTGGCCTGCTCAAAACCGATTCCCGATGAAACGCCCGTGATAACAACGATTTTTCCTTCAAATTCCGGATATAAATTCATTAGTCAACCAACTTCCAATCTTCAGCTAAAACGTCGCATGAGGTCGGCATGAATTGCGACAATGCCGGTTCTTCCTTTGTCCGAATCATTAAATACGGGTTGATTGCTTCGCCGTTCAAAGTGTCATTATTAACGACGAAAATGTATTCTTCCGAACCGCCCCAACCTGTTCGAACGGCTTTTTTACCCTTTTTTAATTCCGGTAAAACTTCTTCAAATGTCATTTTGATCCTCCATTACTTTGTTAAATCAATTCGTTTGCTTAAAATTCCAAAAATTACCGCACCAATTACCATTGAAATGAATTCACCGACTGCAACCGCTAAGTATGTTGGCCAAAACGGAAGGTGATTTACGAAATGTAATTCTAACGCAACCGTCCAGGTCATCAACGTACATACAACCACTGCAATTGCAAGCTTGCCGGCCGTCGATTTGACCCGCCGGCTTAAGAAATAACTCAGGCTTGTCATTAAAAGCGTCCCCAAGGAACCGAAGATGATATCAACAATTCCAAGCGGTGAATTAAGATTGGCAATTGCGCATCCAATCGTTAATGCCCAAATATAACGCTTATTGAAAACGGCAAGGTTATTAAAAATTTCAGATAACCGAATCTGCATTGCACCGTAACTGATCGGCGACAATACAATTGTCAATGCCGCGTAAAGGGCCGCAACGATTCCGGCTTTAGTTAGACTAACTAAAGACTGTTTTTTTTGATTATTCACAGGTATCAAACCTCTTTCTAGTTTTTTTAAGTGGGATTTTCGCGAACCACTCATGTTTTAGTATAAAAAAAATCAGCAATGATGACAAATTCACCATCCCTGATTTTTAGCTTAACCCCAACTGATGACGATCCCATCCGTTCCGATATGGGCAATCATCGAAAGGTTCATTTCATATAATTTAATTTGGGCAGCCGGAAATGTCCGGTTGATCGCCTTAATCAACCGTGAGATCACTTGATCGTTATGCCGGGTTCGAATTGCGGTAATTGTAATTTGAAGTTGCCCTGCCATTTCTTGATACGCCGGCATGATCATTCGCCGAATCGTCCGGGAAAGTTTGCTATGCTGCAGATAAGTACTTTGAACTTCAAGCTGTCCCTGCGGATTAAAGCACATTAACGTTTGCGGGCGAAAAATCGTTTTTTGAATCGGAAAGACCCCATTCTTAACGTATCCGGTAGTCGAAATATGCCGCAGATTCTTTAAAATCATCACGGTTCGATTGCTATTCCGAACCTCTTTCAAAATCGGCTCAATTGCATTCCAATCTTTTCCTTGAGCAACCAGTTTCGCTGCTAATACCGCTAAATTACCCTCTGCAACTCCCATTGAATACGAATCAACCAAATGAATGTTGATTTGATCATGGCGTTGCTGATATGAGCGCAAATTATTTCCTAAACCACTAATATCATTATCCAGGCAGACCCAGATAACATCTGTATAACCCTTATCGATCAGTTCATTCAAAAATTCATCGATTGCTGTCACTGACACCTGACCGCACATTAAAAACGAATTTTTTTCACGAAGCATTGCCTTAACCTGTTGCCGATCATAGTCATACTTCTCATAATATCGCTTGCCGTTCAACAATAACGGTAACGACAACGTTTTAATTGCTAATTTATGCTTGATTTGAGGAGCAATAATCGCCGCGCTATCTGTCAGAATCGCAGTTTTCATTTCTTACCATCCAATTCATTAATCCTTCAATTCTAAACATCACTAACTATCTTACCATATTAACCGATCAAATGCTGACCAAGCATAAACCCTAGAAAAGCAAAACTGATTCCAATCACATAACTTAATATTCCGTATAACAACGCCATCCGGTAGTTATGATCATCCAGTAATGCAAACAATTCCGTATTAAACGTTGAAAAGGTCGTGTAACCGCCTAAAAAGCCGGTTCCAAGAATTGCGTACGATAATGTTTTGAGCTTGATTCCAACAACGAATCCTAAAACAAGGGCTCCTGAAACATTTAAAAAGAACGTTGCTAATGGGAATGAACCCTTAACGTGTTTTTTGATCAAATTCGTTAAAAAATACCGAACACATGCCCCGGCGCTTGCGCCTAAACCTAACATCCAAATCATTAAAATTCACCCTTTTCCTTCTTTACCAGCCGGCTTGCTAAAATATAGCCGAGAGTTACACATAAAAATCCGCCTAGAATACTAATACTTAAATAGACCATCGCATGAATCAAATGATGGGCGTTTACCAGTTTCATAAAATCGACTGTGAATGATGAAAAAGTCGTAAATGCTCCAATAAACCCGGTTCCTAACCCAACATTCAGCCATCCGGCAAGCAGGTCGCGTTCAATTACGTAATACGTCAGAAAGGCTAATAGAAAACAGCCGACTAAATTTGCAACGATCGTTCCGCTGCTTTGCCAAATTTTTCCTAAATAATACCTGCTGATTCCGCCAAAAAAGGCAAAGAAAGCAACGCTCAAATAGTTTTTTACCTTATCACTCATTTTAAAACTCTTCCTTTTAATTTAGATATTGATCGATTTTTTGACGAAGATAATCTTCAAATGGTTTTAACGGCCGGTATCCCGTAATCTTCTCCTTGGCTTGACCATTAACAAATAAGATTTGGGTCGGGATATTTTGAATTCCAAATTGTTCTGCAAGTTCCCGGTATTGCCCAACATCAACCTTTGCAAACTTAATTTGATTGTCGAATTGATCTTCAAGCTGTGCAAGAACCGGATCCAGCATCTTGCACGGTTGGCACCAATCGCCCCAAAAATCGAGCAAAACTAATCCGCTAGCTGTTTCTTCAGCAAAGTTTTGATCAGTGATCGTAACTGCCATTTTTCCACTTCCTTGAATCTGATAACATATCCTTTTATTTTACTCTTCTTTCAAAAATATAAAAAGCCGGGAAAACCCGACCTTTTATCGTTTATTATTTATCACTCTTTTTTCTGAAAGGAATCATTGCTCCCAAGCCAGCCAAAATTACTGCTCCAATCGCTGTTAAAATTCCGCGTTGTTCACCCGTTGCCGGCAACTTCCGGTTATCAGCATTCGCTTTTGAAACATCTAACTGCTTTGCACCTGCTTGTCCTTGAACAGTTGGATCATTTGAATTCTTCGCTGCTGGATCTTCATTTTTAGCAAAGTTCATTGAAGATGATGAACTCTTGTTTCCTGGATCAGCAACATTTTTATCCGGATCAGCCGTCTTCTTTGAGCCATTTGCCCCAGGATCTGCTGGGTCTTGAGTTGACGCTTTTTTCAAGCTGCTTGATGAATTTTTGCCACTTAATTCGCCACTTGATGACTTCGAACTACTTGAAGTCTTTCTCGATGAATCCCCAACGTTTGAACTCTTCTTACTGTCTCCGTTACTTGAAGTACTTGATTGTTTATCGCTTGAGGTCTTGCTTAACGAACTTTCAATACTTGAGCTCTTTTGGCTACTGCTGTTTGATGACTTCAATTGACTGCTTACACTGCTTGAAGTCTTGCGTGATGAGCTTTCAACACTTGAGCTCTTCTTACTACTTGATGACTTCATTTGGCTGCTTGTATTACTTGAAGTACTTGATTGCTTGCTGCTTGAAGCTTTACTTGATGAGCTTTCAACGCTTAAGCTCTTTTGACTACTGCTTAATGACTTCAATTGACTGCTTACGTTACTTGAAGCACTTGATTGCTTGCTGCTTGAAATCTTGCTTGATGAGCTTTCAATGCTTGAACTCTTCTTACTACTGCTGTTTGATGACTTCAACTGGCTGCTTACGTTGCTTGAAATACTTGATTGCTTACTGCTTGAAGTCTTGCTTGATGAACTTTCAATGCTTGAACTCTTCTTACTGCTTGTGCTGCTTGAAGTACTTGATTGCTTGCTGCTCGAAGTCTTATTTGATGAGCTTTCAACACTTGAGCTCTTCTTACTACTTGATGACTTCAATTGGCTGCTTAAATTACTTGAAGTACTTGAGTTCTTTTGGCTACTACTTGATGAAACCTTACTTGAACTTGATTTTTCGCTTGATGAGCTCTTTACACTTGAACTCTTTGTACTACTGCTCGATGATTTTAGACTGCTTTTACTCAATGATGATGAGTGTGAAGAACTGGTTCCATTCAATGCTGCTTGAGCTTTGTCAACTGCTTGTTGCGCACTTGTAACTGCACTTTTCGCATTATCAAGGGCTGTTTTCGCAGCTTGTTGTGCTTTAACTGCAGCGGTATATTGCTGGTAAGTATTTGAAACTTGGGTCTGCAACTTAACAATTTCTTGATACATTTGCTTGGCATCTGCAGTATTCTTATCTGCTAATTGATAATACTGGTCTTCTAATTGAATCGCCTTATTATCCAAGTCTTGCCATTGCTGACTCAAACTCCGTGCCTTTTGAGTTGCATTATCATAATTCGTTTGCGCCGATTGCAAGTTTTTCTTTGCATCCGCAAGCTTTTGTTGAGCATCTTTCAACTGTTCTTGCGGTGTCAAACTTGAACTTGAAGATTTTGAACCCGTTGAGGTACTAGTTGATCCCTTTAAGCTTGATTTTGTCGAACTTGAATCCGTACTTGATGAAATCGCACCGTTTGCCGTTACCGAGCTGCTTGAAGCTTGAACTACACTGGAGCTTCCACTGGTTGCAACGCTTGAACTTCCATTTAAAGTGCTGCTTGAAACGGCACTTGATGTTGTACTGCTTGCTTGCGCAGTATCAAATGCCTGCTTTGCTTGGTCATAAGCTTTTTGAGCAGTGGCCAATTGTTGTTGAGCAGCACTCAGGTTTGCCTTAGCAGTTTGTTGCTGTTGGGCTAACGTTGTGTGTCGGGCCTGAACATTTTTCAATTCAGTTTGCACTTGTTGAATTTGCTTTGCAACTTCAGCGCGTGGATCTGTCGTTCCGCTGCTGATACTGCTTGAATTACTGTTTAAACTTGCTAATTTGTTATCAAGCTCTTCAAGCTGCTTATCTAATGACTGCCACTTGCTGCTATTAGCTTGAACCTGTTGATTAATTGTATTTAATTGACTTTGAGCTGTATTCACTTTCGTTTGCGCAGCTTGCAGATTAGCTTTTGCTTGATCCAACTGTCCTTGAAGTGAATTACCCGATGTTTGCGCTGCTTGCTGATTGACCGCAACCGTTGTTGCATTCACAGCCGGGGCCAAACTTCCCGCTACCAGCATTCCCGTCAAAGTTAATGAACATAAAAGATAGTTTCTTTTTTTCAAATTTTAACCTCCCAAAGTAATCTTACTCATTACTAATATTAATTATTGTTCGAATTTTAATAACCTATGCTTATTATTTTATCAAAAATCACCCGTCATTATTGGGAATTTAATTTTTAATAAGACTTATTTATAAACTTTTTAAACTTTAACCGTTCCTTTTTAATTATTAATGCTACCCTTTTAACTAGGAGGTGAAAAAAGATGGAAAACCAAAATGCACCACTTTGCACGAATGGCATGCAATGTACTGCCGGCTGTCCGTGTGCAGGTAAGGACGGAATTTGTCATTGCCCGATGATCGATGATCAAAAATGCGCATGCAACGGGCATTGCGTAGTTCCAAAATCAAAGTAACAAAAAAAGCTATGGCCAAAGCCATAGCTTTTTTCATTCTTATTTATCAAACACTTTCAAAGTACTCTTATTTGCCGGTTGAACCTGTTGGAGTTCGCCACGAACAATGATCCGGGTCTTAACTCCAGGAGTTCCTGATGAGCAGGTTACCAATGTTAATAACTTTTGACCTGGGACATCATTTAACCATTGAACTTGATCTTCATTAACGATCTTCTTCAATGTAACCTTGTAAGTATAAACGTTCTTTCCGTCTGTCAAATATACTTTGGCCCCAACGCCAATGTTTGCTAACGGTCCAAACAAAATGCTGTTGTCTTCCATGTGGTGACCGGCAAGGCAGTAGTTGCCCTCTTCACCCATCGTTTCATTTTGTTTCATCGTTCCAGCCCCACGCATCAAATTGCTTTGAGCTAAACCGTAGAAGACTGGCAAGTGAATCCCGACATCTGGAATCGCAATCTTTCCGATTGAACCCGCTGCATTTGAAGTTGCAGCCTTGGCAACATCTTTCGTGTCAACCGGACGAACGGCATCATAATCGAATTGCCCTTTCTTCGGCTTTGAACTGCTGATTGGCTTGTTTAATGCGGTCGTTGAAATGTGGTTAACAACAAATGATTTGATTTGTTCGTTAAAAATCAATGCTAAGCCGCATAATACCAATAAAATAACCAAAATACTTACAAGGGTTTTCCTTACTTTCCCATGTTTTTTACTTCTTGATTCTGCCATCTTGAGTTACCCCTTTCATTTTTACACTTACTATTTCGTCGTTTCAGGTTCTGATTGACGAACGGTTGAATCTTCCTTCTTTTTCAAAACAACTAAAATTCCGATACTTACAACGGATACGATTGCTCCGAGGAACAAGTATGGTGTCCGGTAAGTAAACGTTACTTGGTGTTTTCCAGCACTGACAGGAACTACTAAGAATTCGTCAAGAGCTTTCTTCGGTTTAACTGTCTTGCCATCAACCTTAACGTGCCAACCAGTTTGAGCAGGAATCGTTGTCATGATCAATTCATGTTTTGGAACGTCGATCGTTCCGCTGATCTTCGTATTACTGAAGTGATCAAGCTTCAATGGGTGTTCGTTCAAATCATTCATTAATGACTTGTATTTACTCATATCAAGGTGATACAACCCAAAGCTGTCAAGTTGTAAACTATTGTTGGTCAATGTCATCGTCAATGTTTGCTTTTGATCTTTTTGACCGCCGCCAGTAATGTTCAAGATCATCGGCGAGTTAAAGTCCCCGGTTTGGGTCAATTGTTGATCACCGATCGTGAATGAACAATTCAAGTTACCATTATTGGCAAATGCTGGTCCGATCGTTAAGTAGTATGGATCGTTTGTCTTTGGTGTAAATGGCATTTGAATCGTTGCATCCTGATTACCATCGACCTTGGTATACGTATTATTTCCTTCATCCTTCAAGTTGCTGTAAACAACGCTTAAATCTTTATATGACTTAAAGAGTTTCAGTTTCTTGTTGCCTGCCAAGCCAGCCGCAATCATATTTTGATTTTGAATTGGTTGGGCAGATTGTAACTTAACATTCAAGATATCTGGACTTGCGGCAAAACCAATCGGCAAGACGTACGGATTCTTGTAAATATTAATCGTGTTGGTTCCATTTACCAAATTATCATTACTCAAATCAAGCCGGGTTGAATATGGTGATAAAACGTTCGTATCTGACGTTTGATTCAACATGTACTTGATTCCAAGGAATGAGTCTGAGAATAGCGTCCCGTTACTGTAACCCGTGTAATTATCACCGGATGAATCCCCAATTTCGTTCATAAAGTTTGAAGTCTTCGGATCCATCATTGAATTAAATTCATCGGTTCCATAGAAGTTACATTGCATTGGATCGTCCTTTGAACGTTCAAAGGTTTTGCCGATCCGGTAAAACTCATTCTTACCTGGCCGAATTCCATCAAGCGCAGTATTCAGGTTTGAAATAAAGCCGGCAAAATCGCTTTGTTTAACATAGTCGATTGGATTCAAACTCAAAGCGACGTTTGCCCCCATTTCGACGGTTGTTAATGCTAATAATGAAAGTTTGAACCATTTCTTCATCGGAACTGAGAATAATACTAAGAATCCGATGATGATCACGCTGCTGATTACAATATTCGTGCTCTTTAAGAAACCAAACTTCTTAATGTTGTAGAAGCTGTATTCGACGATTACCCCTAAAACAATAACACTGAGCATCAACTGTAACCGGGATAGCCGGGTGATCTTCAATAGTCCCCGCGCCGCAATTAGAATCATCCAGAAGCAGACAATGTATGAGAACCGGTATGGATACCATACAGGGAATTGCATTGCGTGCCAGAACAAATCAAGCGGTTGGTAGCAAAGGGAAACAACAAAGAAGGCACTCACAACGATCGTTGCGATCTTTTCTTTCAGTTTGATCTCCTTGCATGTGAAGTAGCAGATAAATCCAATTAATACCAAAGTTCCAACGAAGATGTTTGGCGTTCCCTTTGGCATTTGGTCAAAGTTGAACCCGCCGACCAAAAACTTCGGCAAGATCTTCCATGGTGAGTAATCAAATTTCCATTGGAATGACTTGGTATTATATTGCGCCTTGGTCTGCATAATGTTAAAGAACGTTGGTAATAAGACAACGGCTGCCATGCCGGCTCCAAGAAGCGACCGGCCAATAAAGCTTCCAATCGTCTTCCACTTTGCTTGAATCTTTTCACTGTTGCGGACATATGTCCATGCAAAGTATAAAACCGCGAAGATGCAGATCATGTAACCCATGTAGTAATTTGTAACTAAAATAATTGCTAAAAATACCGGGTAGACCCACATGCTCTTCCGTTCAATCAGATTTTCAATTCCGATGATCATTAGTGGCAAGAAAACTAATGCATCTAACCACATAATGTTCAAGATATTTGCAACCACAAAACCGTTTAAGGCATATGCAATTGAAAATGCTGGAACTAAGAATCCTTTTTGCCACTTTTCTTTAAGCAGCAACTTGCTGAATGCCCATCCACTGCATCCAACTTTTAAAACGGTAATCAAGAGAATCCCGAATGTGATCCATTTTCCAGGCGTAAAGAGCAATACTAAATTAAACGGGCTGAATAAATAGTATGCCCATGTTCCCCACATGCTGCCCCCAATCGCATTTTGGAATGAATAGAAGAATTGACTGAAATGGTGCAGCAATGTGTTCCGATAAAATGAATAAAAATCAACATATTGCTGCCCTAAGTCAACCGTCAAAATTGACGAATTTCCAAACGGGAACATCTTCCGGTAAGCAAAGTACCCTAATAAAATCAAAATCGGTAATGCAAATGAAAGCAATTGCAAGAGACGGGTGTTTTTGCTTGAATCCGAAACTTTACGCGAGGATTTCTTTTCTCTTTTTCTCACGTTTAAACTCACCCCATAATAGTTATTTGTTTGATAAAATTTTTTACTTTTTAACTTTATCACTCATTTAATGATTGTACCATAGATTAAATAGTTTCTATTATTCCTAATAATGAATCTTAAAAAAATAATATTTGTTTAACGAAAAATTCTTACTCTCACGATTTAAGAAAAAAGAAAGGTTACGACAATCGCCGTAACCTTTCTTTTCAAATTATCTCAATGAATCCCATGCTGGCAAATCAATCTTTGCTTGGTGATTAATTTGCTTAGCACGTTTTGAAATATACTTTTGGTTAATAATGACTTCATAAACGTATTTATCGAACCATTCATCCGACATCACAAAGTAGCCTTGGTCGCCGATTTTACTTCCCCATGAATTTTCAACTTTCCACTTGGTTGGTTTGCCATCCACGATATCAACACCCGTAAACGTCATTGCGTGGGAAACTTCCCCGTTGCGTGACATCAAGCGATCTTTTTTGCTTAATTCAAGGTCAACGTTAAATAATTCACCCTGTTTAAAAAATTCAGATGAAAGGTAACCTTTTTGCCGATCAAGATCTTGTAAAACGTCGCATCCAAACCAAACCGTTTCACCGTTTTTAAGTGATGCAATCACGGCATCCTTCAATTCTTGAGTGCCCACATTCAAGAATTCAATATGCTTGCCGTTGTAAATGTAGTCTTGACTTGGCAGACCATATTTTTGATCCATTTCATGATCGGGTGCATCTAACAAACAAACATAATCATCAAAATTCCGCTTGCAATATTTTTCAAAGAAACTCTTCGGTGTTAAATCGCGATCAATGTGGTAATTTTTATCTTGATCACGGTATTCAAAATCAAATTTAACTGGCGGTTGTCCAAAAGCATAAACAAGCATCCGGTAAATATCGCTCAAAGCTTCTTTTTTATATACCCGTAATTCTTCATCGGATTTCCCGGCTGCCTTCATTTCACGCAGATGCATTGCATCCTTACTAAGTTTCAGATTTAATGATGAGTTTAAGTCGCTCGTTTGATCACTTGCGAAAGTTTCCGGCATGACGCTTTGCGGAACAACCCCGTATTTGTCAATCAACGCCGCTGCATTGGCCCATTGACCACCATCATTATCATTCCAGTTCAAAACATCAAGTAATTCCCGGTCATCACTTGGACGATCAGCCAACCGAATCACTTCTTCAAGGTAGTGATTGGCCTTTTCCAACCGGTCAAAAAACGAATTATAGTTTTGGGAGAACTGAAAGTCCTTAACATTGTATTTCTTTTCAAATTCGTGGCGCATGGTATTCAACGTTGCAAATAACCAGCAACGACCGCTCTTTTTCTGAGCAGTCACTGCTCCGGTTTCAACCTCAATTGAAAATACCCGGTTTAAATCACGTTTGGCTGCATAGTTGCGGCTGGCTGCGATCACACCGTTTTCCTGAACCGCCCGGCCAAGTGAAGCTGACGCTGGGGTTTGTTCATAATCTTGATTAAATTTTTGCAGATCTTGATATGTAATATCCTGTTCCGTTGTCATCATGATCCTTCTTTCATCAAAAACTAATTTTAATTTAATTGTATTTTAACATACGTGTTCAAAATATCAACATTAAAAAAATAAAAAGTTGGGACTGGACCGTCCCAACTTTTTAATCATTTTGAACAACAACCTTTGTTCCAACCTTTAAATTCTGCATCATCCATTTCGCATCCGGAACTGATAGCCGAATACACCCGTGCGAAGCCGGTTGCTTTCCAAGCTTCTCAGCTTCCGGAACATTGTAACTTCCGTCTTTCTTTGTTGGGACTGTATGGAAAAGGTAAACCCCGTTATCCTTCCACGAAACCCAGTAATTTGCGCCTTCATTTAATGAACTGTTAAAGAAGCTTTGGCCCCGTTCCGGTTGAATTTGGTATGTTCCCGTCGGCGTATCGCTGACCATCTTTCCGGTATTCGGATCCTTATGGAAAAGGCCGCCGCTGCAGTACATCGTGTAAATTACCTTATTCCCCGACATCAAATATGTCCGGTTCTTTAACAACGCCACTTTGATCCAGAAATTTTTAACGTTATTTAAATTTGGATACGGAACCTTTTCTGAAGACTCCTGCCAATTGATCGGCGTCCGCATTACTGACTTTGCAGCCCGCTTCTTTGCGGCTGCAGCTTTTTTCCTTGCTATTTTAGCAGCCCGCGCTTTGGCCTGTTGTTCGATCACAATTTGGTGATGATCAGCAACATGCATACAGTGCCGATAGCCAAAAAGGCCAAGAAGCGTCATTATTAAGATTAAAATATCAATTTTTCGAAATTTAATGTTCGCCAGTTTTTCCTGTCGCCGACGCTTAATCGATTCGCTTCGTTTTTCCATGCTTTCCTTTTATCTCCAGTAGATACAAAGGGTTGAACAGCATTGTAAAACTTTCGCTTTTCCGTTCAACCCATTGTTTAAATATTATCGTTTTTGTTAAATAATGAATCAACTGATTGATTGTGATAAATCAATGAAATTGCCTTCGCAAAAATCGGTGCAACTGATAAGATTCTTAACTGTTCAAACTTTTTCTCTTCAGGCATTTGAATCGTATCGGTTACAATAACTTCTTTAAGCGCTGAATTTTTCAATTCGTTAACCGCATTGCCAGAGAAAATTGCATGCGTTGCACAACCGTAAACGTCCGTTGCTCCCGCTTGTTTCAACACGGCAGCGGCATCCGCCATTTTCGCACCCGTATCGATCATATCATCAAAGATAATGCATTGATGACCCTTGACATCCCCGATCACATCAGTATTTTTATCAACGCGTTTCGAATCCCGCTTATCAACAATTGCGATTGGTGCTTTCAGGCATTCTGCCAAATTCCGCGCTAATTTTACACTGCTGTGATCCGGAGCAACGACCACAACATCTTTATCAAGGCCGTTTTTCTTGAAGTAATCAGCTTGACTATAGATTGCTAAAAGGTGGTCAACCGGAATATTAAAAAATCCTTGTAACTGACCAGCATGCAAATCAAGGGTAACTACCCGATCAGCACCTGCCATCGTCAAAAAGTTAGCAATTAGTTTTGCTGTGATTGGTTCCCGTGGCCGCGTCTTCCGATCAGCCCGGGCATAACCGTAATACGGAATTACGCAGTTGATCGTTCCGGCACTTGCCCGCCGTAACGCATCGATCATTACCATTAATTCCATAAAGTTTTCATTGACTGGATCTGAAATTGATTGAATAACAAAAACATCGCATCCGCGAACACTTGTGTCGATATTAATTTGAATTTCACCATCGCTGAAATGATGAACAGTTGTATCGCTCAACTCAACTCCAAGATCATCGGCAATTTTTTGAGCCAATTTAGGATTGGAATTTAAGGCAAAAAGTTTAATTCCGGCATTATCTTGATTCATTTATGTCTTTCCTCCAGCATTCAGCAATCATTATGTTCTTTCTTAATTCTATGGTATTTCAGGCGTTTGTCAAGAACGCTTAGATGACGAAAACATGACAATGGGGTTAAAAACAGGAGGCTGCCCATAGATGCAACCTCCTCGTTCAGTTTTATCAAGACTCGCTTAACTCTTACATCGCATGTTTTAACAGCTGGTCAACTGAAATGTGATATAAATCACTTAAATATACCAGACTTTCCAAATCCGGATAGCTGACATCACGTTCCCAGTTTGAAACAGTTTGCCGTGAAACGTGCAAAATGTCAGCAACCTCTTTTTGGGTAAAGTGATAACTTTCACGTTCTTCTTCTAAATTCTTTCCGAGTTCCATAAAATATTCCTCCATCTTTTCATCAAACTTTAATCTTGAATCCCTTAATAAAACTGTTTCCCCCTTTAGCTTTAATTTTAACACACCTCGATTAATTAAAAAAATCTAATCAAGGGATCTACGCGCAAAAAATTTCTGTACCAATATTCAAAAAGAGGCGGCAACACCAGTCGCAGCCTCTTTAAGCCTTAGAATGAACGAATATTCAATTTCTTCTTTAACAGATACCGTACACCAAAACCAATCAGTGCAAACAGGATATCAGCAAGCGGCGTAAAGGCCGGGTTGACCTGTGGCGGAATCTTGGCGATCAATGCAAAGGCAGCGAACCAAACGATCAACAAGCCTAAGAAGACTCCAATTGCCCGTAAGATCCGGTGCTTTGCCTTCCGGTTATTCATTACCTTGTAGAATCCTGCTAATCCTAAGCCGGCAATTACGGAAGTTGAAACGATCGTTAACCACCCAGCATCTGCTGTTTGCCGTTTTGAAAACAGACCTAAAATTCCGTACATTGCACAAAACATAACGAACATCAATAATCCGTTATCCAAAGCTGATTCCCAGAACTTAGGCGGTTTGTTTTCCAATTCGCGCTTCGGTCCGTTAATAATATCGTCTGCTTTTTTAGCAGCCGGACCATATAACTTTGCAGCTGTATAGCCTTGTTTTTGCTTAACTTTTAATTCTTCATAAACTTCATTTAAAGCAGTTGCTTTCTTTTCAGGGTCATACCCTTGAGCATTCAACGCCCGGTTTAACTTGATCATGTACTCTGCATTCCGTTTAGTCAAGTCCGCGAATTGCTTATTGATTTCGATCATTTTTTCCTGACGTTCTTTTTCACGGGTTTCTGCCTGACGTTGAGCTGCTTTTTGATTTTTTTGCCGAATATCTTCGTCTGCCACAACGGTTCCTCCTTTAACTGAAATCGACTTTTAAACTCTTATTTTAGACATTGAACCGGAATTCAATAATGTCGCCATCTTGAACCACGTAGTCTTTTCCTTCAAGGCGCATCTTACCAGCTTCTTTAACGGCTTGCATGCTGCCATATTTATCAAGGTCATCAAATGAAACAGTTTCAGCGCGAATAAAGCCCCGTTCAAAGTCTGAGTGAATAATTCCGGCAACTTGCGGAGCCTTCATTCCGTGTCTGAAAGTCCAAGCCCGGGTTTCTTTCCCACCGGCTGTAAAGAATGTTTCAAGGCCTAATAACTTGTATGAGGCCCGAATCAACCGGTTCAATCCAGGCTCTTCAACGCCTTCCATTTCAAGGAATTCCTTCTTTTCGTCATCATCCATTTCGGCGATTTCTTCTTCCGTTCCGGCAGCAACCCCGATAACTTCTGAACCAGGATCGTTTTCGGCTAAGAACTTCTTGATTTCTGGCATGTATTTGTTGCCGTCTGGATCAGCCATATCTTCTTCACCGATATTTGCAACGTAAAGGACCGGCTTTGAAGTTAATAAGAATAAGCCCTTAACGATTTTCTTTTCATCATCGTTAAATTCAATCGAGCGAACCGGCTTTCCTTCTTCAAGCACTGGCTTGATCTTTTGCAAAACGGCGAATTCAGCTTGGGCATCCTTATCACGCCCGGTTTTAGCAACCTTTTCAACCCGGGTATAACGCTTATTGATCGATTCAAGGTCGGCCAATACCAATTCAAGGTTGATCGTGTTGATATCATCGATTGGGTCAACTTTTCCTGAAACGTGAGTGATATTATCATCATCAAAAGCCCGAACAACGTGAACGATCGCGTCACATTGACGAATGTTTTCCAAGAATTTGTTTCCTAATCCTTCACCCTTGCTGGCGCCCTTAACGATTCCCGCAATATCAGTAAATTCAAAGGTGGTGTGGACAATTTTTTTGGCAGGGATGATTTCATCGATCCGCGCCAATCGTTTATCAGGAACTTCAACCATTCCTACATTGGGATCAATTGTCGCAAATGGATAATTTGCCATTTCTGCTCCTGCTTTTGTAATTGCGTTAAATAGCGTTGACTTTCCAACATTTGGCAAGCCGACAATTCCAGCTGTTAATGCCATTTCATTCACTCTTTCTAATTAGCTTTTTCTAAAATTTTCTTCATTTTGCGTTCAAATTCACGCCGGGGAAGCATTACAATGTGGCCGCACCCCGTACATTCAATCTTGATATCCATTCCCATCCGAATGATTTTCCAACGGTTGGTTCCGCACGGATGAGCCTTTTTCATTTCAACAATGTCGTTTAAATCATAATCTTTCATTTAAAAGCTCGCCTCATAAATAATTCATGATTACAACTCAATGTTTAAAACATCCAAGATTCGATTAAAATCTTCCGTTGACAGGTAGTTAATTTCAATTTTACCCTTGCCCGTCTTTTCGTTGGCTTTGATTGCAACCTTCGTTCCAAATTTTTCTTGAAGCCGGTCTTGGCTTTGAAGAAGATACGGTGAAAGTTTCTTTTTCCGGTCCTTTTTGACCTTCTTTTTCCCGTTCATGTCATTGACGATTTGTTCCAATTGACGAACCGTGTAGTTTTCCTTAACCGTCTTCTTTGCAAGTTCAACTAACTTATCCTTGTCTTTCAAAGCCAGCAATGTCCGGGCCTGGCCCATTGACAACTTACCGTCTTGAACAAATGCTTTGACTTCCCGGGGCAGATCCAAGAGACGCAAATAGTTTGCAATATATGGCCGGGACTTGCCTAACCGTTCTGATAACTCTGACTGGGTAATTTTCAGGTTCTTCATCAATGTACTGTAAGCTTCAGCCTCTTCAAGCGGACTTAAATCTTCCCGTTGCAAGTTTTCAAGGACGGCAACTTCCATCATTTGTTCATCGTCAATTGCCCGCACAATTGCTGGAATTGAGTCCTTTCCAGCTAATTTTGAAGCCCGGAAACGGCGTTCACCGGCAATGATCTCATAACCCATCACACTTGATTTGCGCACAATGATTGGTTGGAAGACCCCGTTTTTCCGAATTGAATCTGATAAATCCTTTAAATTTTCTTCATCAAAGTTTTTCCGTGGTTGATAAGGGTTCGGGCGGATCTCGTCAAGTTGAAGTTCTTCAACCTTTTCATCTGCTTCTTTTTCTTCGTCAAAATCAGCGAATAAAGCATTGATTCCGCGGCCAAGTCCCTTTTTATTCTTACTTGCCATGAGCTGCTAAGACCTCCTTTGCTAACGCCATGTATTCCTTCGCTCCCCGTGATGATGGATCATAGTCAATGATCGACATTCCATGACTTGGAGCTTCTGAAAGCCGGACGTTGCGGGGAATAATCGTTTGATAAACCTTGTCTTTAAAGAAACGTTTAACTTCTTCAACAACCTCGTTTCCAAGGTTAGTCCGGGCATCCAGCATTGTTAACAAGACCCCTTCGATCTTCAAGTTTGGATTGAAGTGCTTTTGCACAAGCTGAATTGTATTTAATAACTGACTTAATCCTTCCAAAGCATAGTATTCGCTTTGAACCGGAATCAAAATCGTATCGCAAGCTGTAAACGCGTTGATCGTCAGCATTCCAAGTGAAGGCGGGCAGTCGATCAAAATATAATCATAGCTGTCCCGAATCGGCACAACTGCATCCGCTAATCGTTTTTCGCGCGCCATCTGAGATGTTAATTCAATTTCAGCACCTGATAATTGAATCGTTGCCGGAACAATATCAAGGTTCTTCCGGCTGGTGTGAATGATCACATCCGTCATTGGAACTTCATTTACCAGAACATCATAAACATCAGCTTTAATATCTGCTTTCCGAATCCCAAGTCCGCTTGTTGCGTTTCCTTGGGCATCGGCATCGATCAGTAATACTTTCTGGCCTAATTTTGCTAAACAAGCACCAAGGTTAATGCTCGTTGTGGTTTTACCAACCCCGCCTTTTTGGTTGGCAAGTGCAATTACGCGTCCCATCTAATCCACTCTCCTTCACTAGTTTCGTTCATTTTTATTTTTTAATGGAATTTCAATTACAATTTTTTGAACGTTATCGGTGGTCTCTTCTTCAACCTGAACGTCGATTCCCGTTTCACGAACCATCTTGACTGACTGTTTGATCGTATTGACTGCCAGTCGAACATCCTTGGCAACCCCTTTAATTTGCGGCCGGTTCTTCGGCTTCATGCGGGGAACAACGATCCGGTTGACCTTCTTTTCAGTTTCCTTAACTGAAAGGTGATTATTCAAAACATCTTTTAAGACCTTGGCCTGTTGTTCATTATCTAATCGAACCAGCGCCCGCCCGTGCCGTTCTGAGATCTTACGGTTTAAGATTGCTTGCTGAACTGGCCGGCTCAGCTTCAGCAACCGTAACTTATTGGCAATAAATGATTGGCTTTTCCCAAGTTCTTCGGCCAACTGTGCCTGAGTCAAATTGTTCAAATCAAGTAATCGTTGGTATGCTTCAGCCTCTTCGATCGAGGTTAACTCTTCGCGTTGTAAGTTTTCAATCACCGCCATTGAAGCTGCTTCGGTATCCGACATTGTCCGGACAATTGCCGGGACTTTTTCCCACTTTAACGTTTGAATTGCGCGGAAACGCCGTTCACCAGCAATGATTTCATATTTTCCAGGTTCATATTCGCGCAAAATAATTGGCTGAAGTAACCCGTGATCTTTGATCGTATCCGCTAATTCATCGATCTTTTCCTGAGCAAAAATTTGCCGTGGTTGAAAGCGGTTGGGAATGATCTGATTGACCGCAATTTCTTCAACCTGGTCTTCTGGACGAGGCTGCTGTTCAACATCTGGCGTTGCGGTTTCAGCATCCTTTTCCTTCTTTTTATTCTTACCCCAAAATAAAAATGCCATAATTTTCCTCCTTTGATTGTCTAAACAATCGGATTCCGTGCAGGAGTACCCGCCTTGCGCGGATATTGCTTTGGCGTTGATTTAACTTTTTCAACGATCAATAAGTGACGTTCATCATGCGTGGCTGGCAATTCAGTTTGAATATCTTGTTTAAACTGCCCGCCAAGAACTTGAATTGCCTTCTGGGCATCAGCTAATTCTTGATCGGCTTTTTGGGCTTTAAGCGCAATAAATTGGCCGCCGACTTTGACCAGCGGCAGACACAATTCTGTTAAAACGGACATGCGGGCCACCGCCCGGGCAGTCACAAAATCATAGCTTTCACGATGCTTACTCTTTTTGCCCGCGAATTCTTCCGCCCGGGCATGGCACAGTTCAACATCGGTCAGCCCCAGCCGGGTAATTAATTCTTGAAGAAACTTAATGCGTTTATTCAATGAATCAACGATCGTCACTTTTAATTGCGGAAAAGCAATTTTCATTGGAATTGATGGAAATCCGGCACCAGCACCTACATCGCAAAGCGTAACTGCTTCCGTCCGAAGAGCTGGAACTTCAATTCCAAGGATCAGCGAATCATAGAAATGTTTTAAATAAACTTCTTTTTTCGCCGTAATTGCTGTTAAGTTTACAACTTTATTAGTATCAACCAGCAACTCGTAATAATCTTCAAACTGTTTCATCTGCTTATCAGAAAGCATGATTCCATGAAGTGCAAGTTCCTGTTTAAATTCTTCTGGTGTCATCGGATTTCCTTTCTCTGTTCTTCGTGAAACACTTAATTTTTCAATGTTTCACACTACTGATAAGTTTAATTTATTTACTCATTAAAAGCAAGGTGAATTCCGGACCCATTCTCTTTCTTTGAGAATTTTTATTCATTTCTTTTTACGCTATACTTATATAGTAGAAATTTATCAAATGAGGAATTTAAATGACTGAATTTTTTAACGAACCAACCACTGAACAACTCCCACATTTAAGCTTAAACCATGAATATTTACCGCATCATTTTGTTCATGTTCTTGTTCCCCCAACTGCCAAGTTCAACCCGTTGATTATTTTCATCGGGGACGGTCAAGAGCAGCTTCATACCATTCCACTTTCAAGGTTAAGCGCCCATGGATTCACAATTGCGATGATGGCAGCTGATCAATTAACCGGGGATCTGCATCATCAGGTGGGCGAAATTAAATCTGCAATTCGCTTTTTGCTTTTGCACGCCGCCCAATTTTCAATCGACACTAACCGGATCTTCATCTGGGGCGAAAAGCGCGGAGCCGATCTAAGCGGAATGACCCTTTTAACTGCTAATGATCCTGAATGGAATGCCGAAGATCCGCGGGTTCTCCCTTTACGTTTCCGGGCTGGCTTTTTATTCGGTGAGACGGATTACTCCAAATTAACCGCAATGATTCCGTCGCATAAACGGCCGGCGTTGTTTATCTATAACGGCGAACTTGATTCATTTGATGAAGCATGCCGGACTCAATTTATCAAGGCCTATCGTCTTCAAAATGAAGTCCAGGATTTTATTTTGAAAAATACTGCCAGCGGAACTAACGCTTTTTACACACCGTATATGCTGACAATCATTGAAAAACAAATTCAAAAACATTTATAAACAAAAAAGATAAAAAATTTCCCAAAAAGATTGACACTGAATTAAAACCAGGGTATTATATAGATATTGATGAAAGAGCTTTGTGAGCTTCCATCTCCCCCTAGATTCGGCTCACGTTAATATGAGTTCTGTTCATCATCACTTACTCCTTTTTTCTCTGCACTATACAATGTATAATGCAGAGTTTTTTTTGCCCTTTCGCATCCCATGCGGGTTATTTTTTTACTCTTTTTTCACTTCACAAAAAATTCAATAAAAAAATTTAAATCGTAATCCTCGTTTTTCACTTTCTAATAAACAAGCAATTCAATTCAATTTCTAAATCGTAATCCCGATCTAACGGACTTTTGGCTGTTGACACGCCTAGTTTGCCCCTTTATTATCTAAAAAGTAATCATTACTAATTTCATTAAAGGAGCTACTGAATGAAGAAATTTTCAAAATTATTTTTATTAGCTGTCGGAGCAATTTTACTCACATTTTCTTTAAGTGCTTGCGGAAAGCAATCGTCCACTAAAAAAGCATCAACTGACAAACTCAATGTCGTTGCAACAACCAATTTTTACGGCAACATTGCTCAGGAAGTTCTCGGCGATCACGGAACCGTAACGTCGATCATTAATAGTCCAAACATTGATCCACATGACTTTACCCCGACAACCGCAACCGCCAAAAAAGTTGCTAAGGCCAATCTTGTGATTGAAAACGGAGTAGGGTACGATACATGGGTCAATAAACTGCAAGCCCGGAAAATTCTTTCAGTTGGGAAAATCGTTGGTGCCAAAGACGGCGATAACGAACACTTATGGTACAACCCTGCCAACATTGAAAAATATGTTGACGCGTTAGCTGCCCAATATGGCCGACTTTTACCTCAAGACGCCGCAGCCTTTAAAAAGAACGCGGCTGCTTATAAAAAGAAGTTGAACATTCTTAACCAAAAAATGGATCAAATCAAAAACGAAAAGCAAAATGCCAACGTCGCGGTCAGTGAACCAGTTTTTAACTATGCCCTTCAAAAAATGGACTTTAAGGTTACTGACAGCCATTTTGCCCTTGCAATCGAAGAAGGATCAGATCCGTCATATACTGATATTCGCGACTTGCAAAACAATATTAAAGAACACAAAATCGCCTTTTTCGTCTTAAATAAACAAGATGATAGCAAAATCGTTGATAACATCGCTGACCTTTGCCGGAAAGAAAACATTCCGGTTCTCGAAGTTACCGAAACAATGCCAAAAGGCGGCAATTACATCGACTGGTTCAGTAATGAATTAGATCAACTCGCTAAAATCGTTCAAACAAAGAGGTAATCATCATATGCAACCAATCTTAGAAGTTGAAAATTTAGATATTAAAGTCCCTGACCGAACGCTTTTTCGAAACCTGAACTTTGCAATCCCGCGCAATGAATTAACGTGCATTACGGGTGAAAACGGCGTTGGTAAATCGACTTTGATCAAGCATCTAATTCAGGACCTTAACCGGAATTCAACGATTCATGCGCAATTTGCAATTCCGCGCGATAAGGTTCAATATGTCCCGCAATTGCGCAATATTGATGATGAATATCCCCTTAACATTCATGATTTTGTTGCTTTAGGATTTAAACATCGCATTCTTCCATGGAATTCAAAGGCGATGAACCAACGATTACGTGAAATTCTGGACGAAACAAAATTGACCCGCATCCAAGCGCGGCCCTTAGGGAAAGCTTCCGGCGGTGAAAAACAACGGGCTTACCTTGCTCAAGCGTTGTGCGCTGATCCGCAGCTTTTAATTTTGGATGAAGCCACTGCTAACCTGGACCAATCAGCCAAGCACTTTCTTTTGCAGCTGTTAAAATCGATCATGCAAAATCATGATTTAACTGTGATTTTTATCACCCACGATCCGGAACTGATCGCTGCATATGCTGATAACGAGTTGCACCTTGAAAATCAAACCGCAACGATGACTAAAATGAAGAAAGGAGAAAATTAATGTTTAATTATGCTTTTATGCAATATGCATTCATTGCTGGAATATTTATCGCATTAATTTGTGCTGTCATGGGCGTTTTCGTCATCGCCCGGCAAACATCATTCTTTGCCCACACCCTTTCTGAAATCGGCTTTTCAGGTGCAAGTTTTGGCGTGTTTGCGGGCATTTCACCGCTTGCAGGAATGTTGCTTTTCACCTGTTGCAGTGCGTTATTTATCGGCTTTTCAGGTGAAAAAGTCAGCCGGCGCGAATCATCGATCAGTGTTTTTTCAGGAATCTTCTTAGGTCTGGGAGTGCTTTTCCTGTCACTTTCTGATAAACAAGCCAACTACGCAACCAGCATTTTGTTTGGGAGCATCGTCGGCATTGATGCTACTAACCTGCGTGATCTCGTTTGCTTGAGCATCTTCTTATTGATTCTGATTTTCTTTACTTTCCGGAAATTAGCTTTCAATTCCTTTGATGCCCAAGGTTCTGAATATAATCAACGGTATAACAAGTTGATTTCAATCCTCTTCCTTTTAATGCTTGCGTTGACCGTCAGCATTACGGCGCAGATCATTGGTGCGTTGCTGATTTTCGTTCTGCTTACGATTCCGGCATCCGCATCTAAATACTATGCGCATTCATTATGGAAAATGATTGGCCTGACCTTCATCTTCGCAATTACCGGAATTTGGCTCGGATTATATTTAAGTTATTTAACGAACTGGCCGGTCAGTTTCTTTATCACGGTCATTGAAGCGTTGATTTATGGCAGTGCGATTTTAAAGCAAAAAATCAGCGACCATCATAATTAATATTTAATCAAGATAATTCGATTAATCAAAAGTAAAAACAGCAATAGTGTTCACTAATATGTGAACATTATTTTTTTATATCAAAATTTTATATGGAATTTCATTTTTTAAAGTGTTAGAATAGGTCACAACAGGGGTAGGATATATCTCGTAAATGGCCAATGGAACGGAATGTGAACTTTGGCAGAACCATAACGGGCGATTTATATCCGCATTCACCATAAAATTCATCTGGTGTATGTGTCTCCCCCGTGGATTTTGGGAGGCTTTTTTGATGAAAAAATTATCTTGGAAGAGTCCGAAACTCGATGTTCGGACCGTTACAATGTCTGCGCTGCTGATTGCGATCCAGATCGTTCTTAACAAAATTTCGATCGGCGATCCCGCCATTTTAAAAATCGGAATTGGTTTTCTTGGAACGGCATTGATCGGTTACTTGACCGGTCCGTGGCTTGGCGGTGTGATCCTCGTTCTTGTTGATATTATTTCCAACACCGTATTCAGTTCCGGCGGAGTCTTCTTTCCCGGATTTACCTTTTCCGCATTTATCAGTGGAATCATCGCCGGTGCATTTCTTTACCACCAGAAAGTTACCTGGCAACGGGTCTTTTTATATGAATTTATTCAAATCTTAATTTCAAACGTTATTTTTACGACTCTGTGGGTTTATATCTTAAGCATGACTTCCCCGCATCACATGGCACTGACCGCTTTGTTGGCTGTGCGGGTTCCTAAAGAAATTATTTCATGGCCGATCCAGGCAGCCGTTGACCTTCTGATTTTAAAGGCCGTGTCGAAAACTCAAATTGCAAAATAAAAAATGGTTGGCGATTGCCAACCATTTTTTATGCTTTCTTCGCATCAATTCCTTTTGTACTGTGGTGAACCCATCCAATATTGATCAAAACTAGAAATGCAGTTGATAAGAACACGCCACCGTAGCCAAACATTCCTGAAACCGTTGAACCAATCAATGGGCCAAAAATGTTTCCCATAAATTGCGCTGACTGGTTATAACTAAATACCCGGCCTGAATATTCATTCGGCGAATATTTAGCTAACAACGTCTGAACTTGTGGAAGCAATGCCGCATCTGAAATTCCAACTAAGAACCGTAAAATTCCTAACTGCCAGACATTCGTTACAAAGGCCTGTGGAATGTAGACTAACATTGCAAAGATCAAGCCGCCACGCAAAATTTTCTGCGTTCCGATCTTATCGCCCAACGTTCCAAATAATGGAGCTGCAAATAAAGTCGCAATCCCCGGCAAAGCGGCAATGATTCCGCTGACCATGTCAACACTATGCCCGCCGTGCAGTAATTGTTGAACATATAGACTAATGACCGGTGAAATCGAATTGTTTCCAGCCTGGATAATCAACGTTGTAACAAACATTCCAATAATGACTTGCGGATATTCAAGCGATTTAAACAATTCGCGGGCCGGAAGCGTCTTTTCCTTTGAAACCGGCGTGAAGTTCCGTTCGTGAACAAAAAACAGGGTCAACGTAAATACCGTTGCGTATGCCAGCCCAGTCAAGAAAAAGGTTACCCGATAACCGAACGCTCCGGCAACTGCTCCGCCGAATAATGGTCCGAGAAGCATTCCGGCCGTTGTCCCGGTCGACAAGGTACTTAATGCTTTCCCGCTATGCTTGCTTGGAACTTGAGAAGCAATCAGCGCTGATGTGTTCGCAACGTATCCGGCAAAGAATCCCTGGAGTAACCGCAAAAGAGCTAACTGCCATACATGAGCAACCAATCCCATCGAAGCCATCATGACTCCCATGCCGGCAGCCGAAATCAGCATCACTTTCTTGCGGCCGTGCCGATCAGCAAATTTTCCCCAAATCGGGGCCATCCATGATGAAACTAAAAAAGTTGCTGAAAAAACGATTCCGCTCCAAAGATTCAATTGCATCCGATTAAAATGTCCTAACGTCTTAATGTATAAGGACATAAACGGCATGATCAATTGGAATCCCATTCCAACAATAAAGTTTCCAAACCAAAGAACCCGCAAGTTTTGTTTCCATTCTGGGATTTTTGCTTTCAAAGTCTCACCTCATTCTAACTATTTGTAAGTAAATTCATAACTTACTATTATACACGCTTTTCAGAAAAAAGCTAACTTTTGCGGTGAGCTTTCAGAAAACTATCTCAAGAATTGATCAATTCGGTGTTTTAAATCTGGTAAAACTTCTTCTTCAAACCACGGATTGCGACTCATCCATAATTGATTCCGCGGTGAAGGGTGAACCAACGGGAAATATTGTGGCAAATAATCCTGGTAATTATGAACAACATCCGTTAGTTTCGCTGAGCTTTTAAGGTGTAAATAATGCTTGGTGGCGTAACTTCCAACCAGTAATGTCAATTTCAAATTCGGCATCGCTTCTAACAACCGCGGATGCCATTTTTCAGCAAAACCTTTCCGCGGTGGCAGGTCGCCTGATTTGCCCTTTCCTGGAAAATAAAAATCCATCGGAAGAACCGCAATCTTACCTGAATGGTAAAATTCGTCATGGCTAACTCCCATCCAATCACGAAGCCGATCGCCGCTTTTATCATTCCATACGATTTGAGTATCTTGAGCGACTCGTCCCGGAGCCTGACCGACGATCAAAATCCGGGCATCTGCGTCAGCATAATATAACGGATCGATTCCCTTTTTCGTATATTCTTGATTCATTGGATCTGCTTTGATTTCTTCAAAAATCTTTTGAAACTGATCTTCCATTTTTCTCCTCCTAAAATCCTTAATCACCCTTATTATAGTAAAAAAATAGAGATGTAACAGAACTGTAAATTATGAAGATTATGTTAACGACTCCAAATTGCATTAGACCGGCGTTTACATTGCATTAATTTTTTTATATGTACCTTTTGATAATTTGACGCATTATGTAAAGCCCTTTAAAATATAATTTGGGTGTATTTTTAAAGTCTTATAGTTATAGGAGTGAAAATTTTTGAAGAAAACAGCAAAGAAAATCGTCGCAGGAACGGTAGGTGCTGCTGGATTGTTCTTAGCTTCAGCTGCAACTGCTGTTAATGCCGACTCTGTTCACCGCGTCGTTAAAAACGACACTGTGTGGGCCTTATCTCAAAAGTTTGGAGTTTCAATTAAATCAATTGAACAATTAAACCACATTGATCAAAATACCAATATGATTTACGTTGGCCAAGATTTACAAATTCCAAATAAGGACGCACAAGCTCCAAAGAACAACACACATACATATACTGTTCAATCTGGAGATTCTCTTTGGGCAATTGCTCAAAAATTCAATACAAATGTTGACCACTTAAAACAATTAAATGGTTTAACATCAAACTTGATCTATGTTGGTCAAACATTAAAGGTTGACGGCCAAGCTTCTGCTCAACCAGCTAAGGCTGCAACGCCTGCTCCGGCTAAGACAGTTGCTCAACCAGTTCAACAACAAGCACCAGTTACCAAGGCTTCAGTTGCTTCATCAACTCAAAAAGCAGCTCCTGTTCAACAAGCTCAACAACCAAGTGTGCAATCAACTGTTAAAAGCACACCAGCTGTTCAAAGCACTGTAAAGCAAACACCAGTTGCTTCATCAGTTAGCTCTGCAGCTCCTGCTTCATCTGCAACTCAAGCACAACCTGCAACAAGTTCAGTTGCAACTTCAAAGGTTGCTCCTGCGGTTTCAAGCTCATCAGCAACAACTGTTTCAAGCTCACAAGCTCCAGTTTCAAGTTCTGCTTCTTCAGCTTCAGTAAGTTCAAGCAGTGCTTCACAACAAACAGTTGTAAGCAGTTCAAGTTCACAAACTTCAGTTGCTTCATCTGTAAGTTCTGCAGCTCCTGCTTCATCAGTTAGCTCACAAAGCAGTTCAAAGCAAGCAGTCATCGCTGCTAACCATACAACAGCGACAGTTAAGTCAGGCGATTCACTTTACACAATTGCCCAAGAATACGGTGTATCAGTTGCTTCATTGCGTGAAGCCAACCCGAACTTAGGAAACTCATTAATAGTTGGTCAAAGCTTGATTGTTAATAATCCAACTAAGAACCCTGCAGCTGCTTCATCTTCATCACAACAAGCTCAAGCAAGCTCAGCAAGTTCACAACAACAAGCACCTCAGGCTCGTGAAGCTGCTGCTCCACAAGCTCGGACAGCTAACAGCCAACAAGCTGCTCAAAGCAACAACAATCAACAACAAAACAACAATAACCAAGCTGCTCAAGCAAGTTCGCAAGCACAACAAAGTTCAACAACGCGAACAGGCAGCGGAAACAACGTTGTTTCATATGCTGAATCATTCATTGGGGTTCCATACGTATACGGCGGAACAACTCCAAGCGGTTTCGACTGCTCAGGTTTCGTTCAATATGTATACAACCACTTTGGCAAGAGCTTACCACGGACAACAACGCAACAAGAAAATTGCGGTACTCAAATCCCTGTGAGCCAAGCTCAACCAGGCGACTTATACTTCTGGGGTAACAAGGGTTCTGCATACCACGTTGCCATCTGCGTTGGTAATGGTAAATACATTGCCGCTCCAGAACCAGGCCAAAGCGTTTCAATTGGAAGCACTCAATACTTCCAACCATCATTCGCTGTTCGGCTTTAAGATTAAAAACTAGTTATTAAAATAGGCTGTGACTTTCGTCACAGCCTATTTTTTTAATTTAAATTTTCAAATTGGATATGCTTTCCAATCCCAATACTTTTATAAAAAAACGCCCGCTAGGTTGTCTAGGCCTACCGGACTTCGCTGTATTCGCTAAACGGATAGCAACTCGTTATCGCTTATTAATCCACTTAGTAAACAACGCCACCAAGCACCCAACAAGCAATGGTACTACGATATTTTGTAAGATAAATTGCATCATATGACCCCATACCCCCTATCAGAGGCAGTTGCCAATGTTATTGTATCATTTGCATTATATCTTCTATATGATAAACTGAACGTGTAAGATAAATTGTATTGAAAATCGTATGACTTCCAACCTAACTGCGCCTGTCTAACCAGTTAGGTTTTTTTATAGACAAAAATGGATTGGTGACATTTCACCAATCCTAAATGTTATCAATCGAATTTAAACTTTCAAAATCACAAATCCATTTTGAGCAATTTTATTTTCATCTTCCATTAAGTTTTGACTCAAGACAACTTCGGAATTTTGCGGAATAACGACCTTCACGCTTCCATATCCGAAATTAAACAGACAGAATAATTTTTGACCATCATATTCACGGGTCAGCGTAAAGTACCGGTATTTATTACTTAACTGGCCCCATTCAAGGGTGCCGTCATTTAATAAATTAGCGTATTCCCGCCGCATCGCGATCGCATTTTTCATAAATTGTAGCATTGACGAAGATTGTTCTTCATCCTTCCATTTCATCGGTGCAAGGTTCGTTGGAACGTCCTCACCAGTTACTCCAACTTCAGTACCATACATGAACGATGGAATTCCAATTTGCATAAAAGTAAATGCAATGATTGCCCGCGCCAGATCTTCTTCGCCGTTGCACTCACTGATCAACCGCGGAGTTACAAAACTTTCAACCTCGTTGATCAGCGTTTGGTTCGTATAAACGGTATTCTTCATTAACGCATCGTTGATTCGCGAAATCATCTCCGTAACGCTTAACTGATGTGTAACGAAGAAGTCATGCATGATCGTATAAAAATCGACGTTATTCGCACTATCAATGTAGTCCTTGGCTAAATCACCGTTTGGTAAGTATTGATATTGACCCATGACAACAAAATCAGCTTTGATACTGTGCATTTGTTGGGTCATTAAATTCAAAAATGTTTGGTCGATCTCGTCAGCATTCAAAATTTCCCAGCCGTCAATATCAAACGTCTCGATCCAATACCGGGCAGTTTCCAGCAAATACTGCTGAACCGCCGGGCTTTGCAAGTTTAATTTCGGCATATGAATATTGCCGTCAATCGTTAAGTAATACTTATCCGGGTCTTCATTTTCACTTGGAATCTGGACCGGGAATTGTCGAACCTTAAACCAGCTTGCAAACCGTGATTGTGCTCCCAGCCGTTGAACATCTTGCCACTGAAGCGACATGTCACTCATCCGGTCAAGCGGCAGCTGTACCATTACGCGCATTCCGTGCTGATGAGCCTTTTGGACAAACTCGCGGAAAAGCTCTTTTGAACCAAACATGTAGCTCAAATCATAAAAATCGACCGGGTCGTTTTTCTGATTCGAATATGATGCAAAAATCGGTGAAAGCTTAATCCCGTTGATTCCAAGTTCATCAAGGTAATCAAGATGATCGATCACTCCTTGCAAATCACCACCATAAAAGTTCGTCGCCGTTGATTTATCAAGATCCCACCGGGCTTTTTCAAGCGGTTCGTTGTTTTCGTCACCATCAGCAAACCGGTCAAGCATAATCTGGTACCATACCGTGTGTTTCGTCCATTCAGGATTGGAATGCATTAAAAACATGTTTTGATAATATGGGGTGTTAAACGGGGTTGCCTTTTCCAAAAAATCAGCCATGTAAAGACGGACGTTAACCGCATCATAAAGCAGTTCACCATCATGATCGCCAATCAAATGGAAAAGATATTGGGTCCGTTCCCGAACCTTAACTGGAATCGTGATCTCCCAGTAATCATACAAATCTGTCTTTAAGGTACATTGCATTGCTTCCACGTTCGGCCGGATGATTTCCATATCTTCACTGTCAGCTGCCAGTTTTTGCTGTTTAATGCGATCCAGTCTTCCATAAATAATTTCGACCTGATGCACATCCGCATGTTTGGTCCGAAGCCGAATCCGAAACTGGTTTTTGCCCGCCAAGTAAGCCATTTCGCTTTCCGGGCGGTGATAAATTGCCGCCTTTTCCATAAACTAATTCCTCGCTTTTATTTCATAATAATTTTTAAATTTGTTGGTTGAACTGCCTTGATTTCAGGGTGCTTTTGCAAGTACGCAATGATCATCCGCGGCATTTCGTTTTCAACCTGTTTGACCATTTTATCCATACTGTACATTGGATAGTCACCGCCGCCAACAGCCCGGTACTGGTTGATCGCAACGTTTAATTCATCGATATCTTGGACATCTTTGCCGTGATACTTCAATTCAGTTACCCGGTGGCCTTGCGGTTGCCGTAAATCAAAGGTGTAATCAATTCCTGAATAGTAGTCGTAGTTGTATAACTGCATCTTCGGGTATGAAAAGTCCTTTGAAACGCTAAGCTTGCCATCTTCGCCAACTTCAAAGAATGATGCACAACGTTCCAACGCCGCCTTAAGGTCCTTTCCAGTGATCTTTTCAACGACTAAAGTATTCGGGTAAACATAGCTGTTCATGACATTTCGAATCGTAACTTCATGACCTAATCCGGTAACTTCATCGTTAAACAAAGCAGTTCCGGCAATGTCAGCCCCTGTGGCATCCATTTCAACTTTATTGACCAGGTCAAGGTAAGCGTGACCGTGCAGCCGGGCTTGCATCGGATCATGGATCTCCATATCACCATCGATCGTCGTCAATGTTTGATCAAGCCAGTCTTCAACATCATTGCGCCAATCAGCAGTCAGGGCATTCATCCACATTTCTTCATCCGCATCAGCCGTATCGATCAGTTCAGCCTTTGAACCGATGACTTGTTTCTGATCATTCAATTCAAGTGTAATGCAGCCAACCTTTTCGCCACGGAATCCTGGTTGAGTCGTTGGAATTCCATTAACCACTTCCGCAATTTGGCGGTGTTGGTGTCCGGTAACTAACGCATCAATTCCTGGAACTTCCGTCAATAATTGATAGCCTTCATTTTCGCCGGTCAAACTTTCAGTTGGTTCGCCGGTTGCTAAGTCGCGTTCAAATCCGCCGTGATATGCAACCACGACGATATCCGCCTTTTCCCGCAGTTCAGGAACGTACTTTTGCGCAGCTTTTAATGCTGGTTCAAATTTCCAACCTTTAATATGATCGGGTTGTTCCCAATGCGGAATGTATTGCGTTGTCAATCCTAAAACCCCGATCTTAACCCCATTCTTTTCAATGATTTTATAAGGAGCATCGATAATATGGTAATCCGGTCCTTCTTGCATATTGGCATTTAAAATTGGATAATTCCGGTCTGCAAGCGTTGGGTTCAAATAGTCTGGGCCATAATTAAATTCGTGGTTGCCTAAAATTCCAACGTCTGCTTGAAGGTGATTGACCATCTTAACCAGATCAAGGTTATAGTGCTTTTCATCACAGGTTTGATATGCGTAATCCGTCATCGGCGAGCCTTCAACAAAATCCCCGTCTTCAACGTATAATACGGTATCCCCGTCTTGTTCTGCTTGGCGCCGAATCTTTTCAATAACTGCGCCTGCTTTTAAGTAGCCTAATCCATGATAGTCATTCCGACTTGTAAAATTCGTGGGATAAATATATCCGTGAACATCACTTGTTGATACGATCTTAATTTTCATGACGACACTCCTTCTCAAATTTTACTTATAATCTAATTTTACCCTTTTCGATCATTAAAAATAAAGTAAAGACATTAAAAAAATGAAGGTGTGACAAAACGTTCAAAACGAGCGTGGTGGAAGTAGAAAAGCGAACGAATCGCGTCAGCATAGATTCGGAGGTTTGCGTCCTTCCACGCAGCTCGTTTGTTTTGGAACCCGATTATGCGGAGATAGCAAAAAGGTTGCGCCTAACATCGCAACCTTCTATTTTTAACCAAGTTTTCTTCTCAAAGTTCCTGAGATCCAGTCGATCACCGTAACCGTCACAACGATTCCTAAAAGGATGATGCCGACCCTGCTCCATGTCCGGGTTTGAATTGCGAACAACAGCGGCGTCCCAATTCCGCCAGCGCCAACCATTCCTAAGATTGAAGCCGAACGAACCGCAATTTCAAACCGGTACAAAGTGTATGACAGGAACTGCGGCATAATATCCGGCAACGTTGCTAAGAAAAGGGCATCACTTTTCGTTCCGCCAACAGATAAAATTGCTTCTTCAGCCCCGTGATCCATGTTTTCCAATGATTCACTAAAAAGCTTTCCCAGCATCCCGATCGAGTGGATCGAAACGGCTAACACCCCGGCAAAGGCTCCTGGACCAACCGCTTTGATGAACATGATCGCAAGCACGATTTCCGGAAATGTCCGGATAAATACCAGAATAAACTTTCCAATTTTTGACCGAACTTGAAGATGCTTCGATGACCGGGCAGCCAAGAAAGCAAACGGTACGCTTAAGAATGCTGAAACAAACGTTCCGAGAAAAGCGATTGCCAACGTTTGAATGATCAGCGATACCAGGTCTTCGCCGCTGCCATTATAGACATAATGCCAATCCGGATGACAAATTCCATTAAAAATTGATTTTGTAACTTCAACTGCTGATGATTGGATTCCGGACAAGTTCATTCCAAGAATTGCCCACACATACACTGCAATGATTAAAACCACCCAGAATATCCAACCATATTTTTTATTTTTCGATGCTTTAACCATTTAATCCAATTTCTCCCGTAAATAATTACTTAATCCATCAATTACCAGAACAACAATTAACGTTGCCAGGATAATGACCGCCGTTTGACTGTAGTTAAAGGAATCAAGTGACTGCTGCAACAGCATCCCGATTCCGCCGGCACCCAAATATCCTAAAACCGTTGATGCTCGCACGTTGATTTCAAACGTGTAAAGGAAATAACTGATAAAGTTTTCAATTACCTGCGGCAAAACGGCAAACACGATAATTTGAAAATAGTTTGCTCCGGCTGCTCGTAAAGCTTCAAGCTGGCCATTGTCAATCGTTTCGATCGATTCATAAAATAATTTCGAAATCATCCCAAATGAAAAGATTGCCAATGTCCAAACCCCTGCACTCGGGCCAATCCCGACGATTGCAACCATGATGGCCGCCAATAACAAATCAGGAAGTGTCCGAACAAGGTTCAAGATAAAGCGAATTATTCCGCGGATTACTGGATTTTTAACCAGGTTACGCGCTGCAACGACTGAAAATGGCACTGCAACCAACGTCCCAATCGTTGTTCCAACGATCGCCATCTGCAACGTTTGGATTACGGGTTGAATCACGATTTGAACATATTTCCAATCCGGGTGCGCCATCTTCCCGATCAAACTGAAGAATTGACCAATATTACTGAAAAATTCTCCCCAATTAACTCCTGTTAACGCAGCTGAACCGCAAAGCAGGACGATAAACAAAACTGACCATGCGACAAACTTAAGATGGAACCGCTGCGCAAACGTTCTTTTCGGTACTTCATTCATTTTGCTTTGCCGCTCCTTCATAAATTGAATCAAAGTCTGCTTCTTGAACTTCTTCAATCGGCTTATCGTAAACTAACTGTCCTGCCCGTAAACCGACAATTCGATCAGCGTATTGCATTGCCAGTGGAACGGAGTGCAAGTTGACAATTACCGTAATTCCAAGTTTCCGGTTAAGTTCCTTCAATTCATCCATTACGGCTTTCGTTGTTAACGGGTCAAGCGAAGCAATCGGTTCATCGGCTAACATGATTTTCGGATCCTGCATCAACGCCCGTGCAATGGCAACCCGTTGTTGCTGACCGCCAGAAAGTTCATCAGCCCGGGAATAGATCTTATCGGCCATTTTAACTTGTTTCAACGCATCAACCGCTTTTTGCTTGTCTTCCTTTGAAAACAGCCCCAGAACGGACTTCAACGTTGAGTAGTAACCAACTCTTCCGGATAAAACGTTGCGTTGAACGGATGACCGTTTTACCAAATTAAAGTTTTGGAAGATCATCCCGATTTTCCGCCGTAACTTCCGCAGCTCTTTGCCCTTGTAGTGAATGATCGACTTCCCCTCGATCAAAATATCGCCGTCCGTAACGTCGTGCATCCGGTTGATCGTCCGCAACAACGTACTCTTGCCGGCCCCTGATAACCCAACAACGACCACAAATTCACCTTTTTTAATTGTTAAATTAATGTTTTTCAGGCCAACAGTTCCACTGTCATATACCTTGCTGACATTTCGAATATCAATTAACGGTTCTTCCATAAAAAATGTTCAACCTTTCCAAATTACTGATTGATCTTTTGAACGATCTTGTCGTACTTCCGAACAGTATTAAAGTCGCTGTCCTTTGCTGGAACATATCCTTCGTGTTGGTAAACACTTGAAATAATTTCGTGTCCCTTCTTTGACTTCGCAATGTTTTGGAAGGCCTTGATCAATTTCTTTTGGAATGCCGGACTCATATCGCCGCGAACTGAAATTGTATCGTTTGGAATCTTTGGTGTCGTGTAAATTGGAACAACCTTTTGCATAACGTCTGGAGCGTCCTTCTTTACAAGGTTCCGTGCGCCTTGGAAAATGAAGGCGGCATCGGTGTTGCCATTATAAACTGACATTACGGCTTGGTCGTAGCCTTTAACTTGGACAGTTTGGATGTGATCCTTGTTAATGTTGATCCCGTGTTCTTCCATGCAAGCAACTGGGAATACCCAGCCTGAACTTGAAGTCGTATCTTGAACCGCGATCTTCTTACCCTTCAAATCTTTAAGGTTCTTGATGCCGCTGCCCTTCCGAACAACGATTTGAGCCCGGTAGTAATTTACAAGTTGATTCGTTTGTTGATCATCAGGTTCCTTGTAACCAAACCGTTGAGCTTGTAAAAGAACCTTAACGCCGTATTGTTTGTGAGCTTGAACGTAAGCATCCGGCGGTAAGAAACCAACATCAACTTTCTTTGAACCCATGGCTTCAACGATCGTATTGTAGTTCGTTGATACGGTAACCGTTACTGGAATGTGTAATTGTTGTTCCAATAACTTAGCAAGCGGTTTGACCCGTGCCGACATCCTTTGCGCATTTGATGATGGAACGAATTCCACCGTTAAATGCTTCGGAGTATAATCGCCGTCAGCGTGAACGCTTGAAGTGGCGGTCATCGTTATTAATCCTAAAATTGCAAGAAGCGAAAGCAAAACTTTCTTGATCTTCTTCATTAAAATCCCTCTTTTCTCAATTTCGTCAGTTTTATTATAGTAAAACGCAAATTATAAAAGCAATATAATTTTTCATAGTTCGCTTTTAGCTGATAAAATTCTTCAAAATAGAGAATTTTTCTTTTACATTTTTTAGAAAATTCCTGATTAATCGTTGCCAAAATATTAAATTTTTATAAAATAACGGATAATTATTGCTATTTTTATGAGAAAAAGACGAGGTTACGTCCTCAATCACAACCTCGTCTTTAAATTTTCAATCTCTAAGCTATTTATTTTCCCAGCGTTTCTTTAAATCATATACGATTTGTTTTGGCTGCCGGTCACGGGTAAAAATTCCTTTCTTGTTTCCATCGACCCGGATCAATCCGGCCGGAGTCGCAAAGTCCGCAAAATTCCATAACAATTCGCCGCAAACAAAATCGCATTGATCAAAGACATCAAAGTTCATCTGATAATAATCATGCTGGTATTCTTCCGAATACGGCTCTCGGTTAATCGAATGCATTCCACTTAACGTATCAGCCCCAAACTCTGTAAAGAGAATTGGTTTATCCGGAAACTTCTGGTGCCATTTTTGAAGTTCAGTCATCAAGTCTGATTTGGCTTGGGCTAAATCATTAAAATCAATGTACCACCCGTAGTACCGGTTCAATGCGATCACGTCGAACAGATCACCCGTCAAATCAACGTCAACCGTTGCTGATGCAATTTTCGGTGCCACCAGTGGAAGATGCTGCCAATCTAATTGCCGAGTGTAGTCTGTTATTTCCTTAAAGTACTCGTGGGCGCCCTCTTGCTGGCTTGCCGGTTCATTGGCAACCGACCACATAATAACTGATGGGTGGTTCTGATCACGCGTGATCGTTTCTTGGATAACCTGTTTATGCGCATCCATTGTTTGCATTGTTTTCCAAGTATTCGCTGCTTTCTGCCCCATCATTGAAACCGAGAAGCCAGCATATAATCCGACTGCCGGGACTTCATCGATTACTAAGAAGCCGTCGCGATCTGCAAGCCGCATTTCCTCTTCAGAGTATGGATAGTGTGACGTCCGAAAAGCATTCGCATGCATCCACTTCATTGTTTGATGATCATGGTTGATCACCGCCCGGTTCATTCCCTTGCCAATGATTGGGAAATCTTCATGCCGCCCAAATCCTTTAAGATAAATTGGTTGGTCGTTAATATATACGCCCGCATCTTTGACTTCGACTTTTCGAACCCCAAATTCTTGGGTGTACGTATCGATCAGTTCACCTTCAGCCAACAAGCTGATTTTTAAACGGTACAAGTAAGCATTCATCGGCTGCCACAAATGCGTATCGCTGATCACCATTTTTTGAATTTCGTTCAATGAGTTTCCCTGAACCCGTTCGATTCGGTTTCCATCTTCATCCAGAATTTCAGCAACCACCTGGTCAAAATCTCCGGTAACCCTCACTTCCGGATTAACGGTTGTTTGCTTTAGATCCGTATCGTACTTAACGACGATCTCGTCAATGTGGGCCATTCGCGATGTTGTATAAAGTTTAACGGGGCGGTGAATTCCGGCATAATTAAAGAAATCAAAGTTCGGGTCTACATGATAATTTCCATTTTCTTCCGTCAGTTTTCCAACCGGAATCGTCTTATTGCTTAACAGGTTTGAAACCCGGACTTTAAGGTCGTTTTCGCCAGGATGAATTTGCCCATCAAGTTCAATTTCAAACGGCGTAAACCCGCCCTGATGATGACCAACCTGCTTGCCATTCACGTAAACCGTTGCTTCGTGAGTAACCGAGCCAAACCGTAAGACATTGCGTTGTGCCAGTTGCATTTTTGAAACGTTAAACGTTGTTTGATACCAAAAATAGCCGTCATGATTGCGAATTTGCTGATCAATTACCTGATCATTAAACGATGCCGGCACAGCCATCGTAATTGAATTCGCCAACGGTTGAGCGGGATCAATCGGCTGCTCTTCAACCTTGAAATTCCAAAAGCCATCAAGACTGGTTAACATCCGACATTCATTTGATTCTGGATAAAGCATTCAAAAACCTTCTTTATTAACTAAGATACTTTTATTGTAAAATAAAACGATTTCAAAGTTAATTTTTTAAATGCAAAATTCTTTTTAATATAGTAAGAAGAAACTGTGAAACACCTTGAATTTCGGCCTTCGGATTTTGTATCATACAGTGGACAAAGGGGTTATACGGAGTAACTAACTATTTGATAAAGGATGATTAATGTGAAAAACGGGCCAATTGATCTTGTCATCCCTTGGGTTAACGGAGAGGATCCCCAATGGCAGCAAAAAGCAGCCCCTTATCTTTCAGTTAAGGATTTTAACGGTGAACGATTCCGCGATTGGGGAATTTTGAAATATTTGTTTCGCAGCATTGATCGGTATCTTCCATGGATCAATCAAATTTACCTCATTACTGATGATCAGGTGCCAGTGTGGTTAGATTCAAGCAACTCGCACGTTCAAGTGATCGATCATCGCGAAATAATCGATCATCAATTTCTCCCGACATTTAATTCAAATGCCATCTTGATGAATGCTTATAAGATTCCCAATCTTAGCGAACATTTTATGATTATTGAGGATGATATGCTGTTTACCCGGCCTGCAAAGCCAGAAGACTTTTTTGTTGACGGTCAGCCACGGGACTTTCTGATTGAATCGCCAATCTCCCCCAACGAGGATTTCGCTTATATTTTAATGAATACGATGATGCTTATTAACCGGCAATTCGACAAGCGCAAGGTGCTTAAGCAATTGCGAAGCAAGTACCTTAATCTTCACTATGGAATTGAAATCGTTCGTTCATTGGGAAGCTGTTTCTATCGGCATTTTACTGGCTTTTACAACCGACACTGTGTCCAACCATATTTGAAATCTGAGTTTAAAACCGTTGTTGAAAATGTTTTCCCGACTGAATGCCACGAAACGATCACGCACCGCGTTCGGGGAAATCATGATATTTCTGAATGGATCGTCCGGTACTATAACTTGGTAACGGGAAACTTCATTCCATCTTCACCACAACGCTACCGGTACTTCGAAATCGGGCAGTTTGAAGATATTCGCAAAGCAGTAAATGATGAGAAATACTTTTCCATTTGCATGAACGACCGTAACATTCATCATTTCGATCAAAATATTCACCAGTTACGATCGATCCTGAATGAAAAGTTTGATCAAAAATCTTCATTTGAAAAATAAAACGCTGTGATTCAAATCACAGCGTTTCTTTTATTTCTTCTTTTCATACCGCCAGCACAGCACTAAAATTGCCCAGGTAATCAAAGTTACAATGATTCCAAGGGTCAATAGCGGTGACCAGAACGACAAGGTTACATGGTGCCGTCCCGGAGTCATTGGAATTGCTAAGAACGTTCCAAAGGCTTCCCGCGGTTTAACTTTTTGCCCATCAACCTTGGCGCTCCATCCCTTGTTAAATGGAATCGTGGTCATCATCACGTCTTTATCATGTGGAATATCAATGTCGCCCCGTAATTGCAACCGGCCATTATGAGTTAGTTTCCATTGATTGTTCATTACAGAATAGATCGTCTTTTCAAATGCTGAAAGGTTAAATTTATAAACCTCAAGATCATTCAAATCGATCGTCTTGCCGTTATTTGGATTAATATCGATCGTAACATCTTGTCCAGGAGTATTGGCTGAAACGTTAAATAACGTTGGTTGCGAGCCATTTCCCATTCCTGGCATACTATTGCCGTTGATCGTGATCGACGTGTTCCAAACAATTCCGGTTGTTAACTGAATGTAGTATGGTTCAGCCCCGACATTTTTCAGCTGAATTTCATAAGTTGATGGTTGGTTCGGGTCAGTGGTGATCAGATTACCGTTGGCCCCACCATCTAATGTACAGTTCGTCATCTTAGTATAATAGCCAACCTTATCAAAGTATTGCCGATGAGTTCCCGCAATCGTGTTCAACAGATAGCTTTGGTTATCCGCCGTAAAATCACTTGATGGGAAGTTATTCTTCGATGACAAAACATCCTTTGTGGCTGCAAACCCAACCGATAATGCTAACGGGTTCTGATAAATCGTTACCCCATTAATTCGTTTGACCGGACCATAGAACGAAATATCCGGCCGGTATGAAGTTGCCGGTGTAACCCAGTTGTTATTTTTAACTAAATTATCAAACTGATCAGTTGGTGCAAGGAAGTACTTAGCTCCCATGACTGAATCGGTCAGCAACGTTCCTTCCGTGTAATTTTCCTTTCCAAGGTAGTTTGGTTGCCCCATCGAATTCATGAAACTTGTAACTGCCGCATTTTGCGTTGAAGTAAATCCTGACAATCCGCGATATCCAGCATTCAGTGAATCATTTTCACTGCGTTGGAAAGTCTTGCCGATCCGGTAGAACGTATGCCCGTTATCCTGATTATTGATCCACGCAATATCACGGTCGAGATTGGCTACAAAATTCGTGTAACTAACTTCGCTAGCGCCCGGAATATTCTTGATCGTTTGATACCCGTTCATCCCGCATTCAGCCGCAATTAAAACAAGCATTAAGCCTGAAGCCAACATTTGCAAGTTAAACTTCTTGATTTGCTTGTTCCAGCCCATTAACATCCAGGTCATAATTCCAAAAATTACGATCCAGAAAATCAAGGTGGCGATCGCATTCGGAACCGTTAAGAAGTTGAACTTCTTCCGATTAATAAAGATAACAATCCAGCAAATTACCGGAATGATAAACGTAATTGCTAGCTGATAAATTTTTGGTTTCCCGACCTTCGCGAATCCCCGCAAAGCAAGTAAAATCATCCACGTACTTACTAAGTAACTAAACCGATATGGATAATATACCGGATATTGGAAAGCGTGCCATACCAGATCAAGCGGTTGCCAGCACATTGCAAAGAACATGAAGACACAGACTAACCCGGCCGTGATTTTTTCTCTCCACGGAATCTTCTTTGCTAAGAAGTACAAAATAAAGCCACCGATAATTAAGGCGCCAACAAACAGGTTAGGAAAACCGTTTTGAATTTGATTATCATTGATCGTTCCAATCATGAATTTGCTGAGCATCTTCCATGGTTGATATTCAATCACGGATTGAATCGTTTGTTGGGTATAAACCCCTTTACTCTTCGTAATATCAAAATACGTTGGTAAAAGCAGAAAGGCAACGGATCCGGCCGCTAAAAGCGAACTGATACTGAACCGAGCTGCTCTCTTCCCAAATGTTTTCCAATTTTGCCACTTGCGAACAGCTGTCCAAATGAAATACAAAACTACAAAAATGCAGACCATGTATCCCATATAGAAATTAATAAACAGCGTTAATGCTAAGAAAATCGTATAGTAAAATGACCGGTCTTCATCAAAAATCTTTTCAATTCCGTATAAGATAAACGGTAAAAGAACTAAGACGTCAAGCCACATGATGTTAAATTCATTGGCTAAAATCCATCCCATCAAAGCATAGCAAACCGTTGCAGCCGGAATCCATTTTTGATCTGTCCAGTGCATCTTTTCTAAGCAATAGCCAAGCGCCAAGCCGGCACACCCGTATTTGATCAGCGTCATTATCATTATTCCAACCGGCAGCATACTCTTCGGGAAGAATAGCAAAATCAAATTAAATGGACTCAATAAGTAATAGGCCCACAATCCTAATGTTTCGCCACCAATTCCATTTGTAAATGAATACAGTAACTGGCTTGGATGATGCAACAATGTATCCTTATAAAACGCAAAAAAGTCAACGTATTGTTCCCCCATGTCATACGTTAACAATGAAAGCTTGCCAAAGGGATACACATGCAATATTGCATAGATAATCGCCATAATGATCAAAGGTAATCCGAAGCACAAAGTCCGGCGAATAATCATTTCGCGTTTTTCTTTACTTATTTTCTTCATCGAAATACCTCTTTTCTACTAATTTCATTCTGATCCTTACTCCTTACCTGATTTACATAACGTTTTAAGTATAAAACAATCTGTTACACCTGCCAAACAGTGTAATTAATTTTAATTAACCCTTTAAATTCTTGAAGGATGATTTATCAATTCATTTTGATTTCTTCACGAATTATTCACAGAATGTTCTGGCATAATCGAACGTAATTATTGCTGCTTTATTTTTGTTTAATTCCTAATTTTGGCCTTTCTTTAAAATAATTGCCGTAATTTCAACATTTATCACGATATACCGACCACAATCAAATTATTATTAAAATTTATAAAATATTTTTAAAATATGAATTATAACTTTATATTTAACGTTTTAGTTCGTATAAATGCACCGGTTTGTTCAATGAAAGCCGTTTCTATATTAATGAATCAAACTTGGTACTTCAAGGGTTTTCACCAATAAAAATTCAATAACTCAATATTCGGATATAAAAAATGATCCGGCTTGAATTCCGAATCATCTACTCTTGATAAAATTGATTAATTACCCTAAAGAGTATATCATTACAAGCATAGGGTTTGATAAATACTCTAACCTTATCCCTATAACTAACTTACTCACTATGCTCCAAGCTTCAACTTCAACTACCAGCTTGGGGCTCTTTAATTATTCTATCAGATATTCCAAAATATCTAAATAAATTTTATCAATTCTTAAAACAATTAAAAGAAGCCTTAGAGATAACCTCTAAGACTTCTTCTTTATTTCAAGAAATTAATTCTTCTTTTCAAGAACAACGATTCCTGAAATTGCGATCAATGCGATTCCTAAGCCAACTGCTGCGGTTGCGGCTGCTTCACCAGTTTGTGGTAAGCCTTCACCATGACCGTTGCCATTGCCTTTACCACTCTTGTTGCCTTGAGCAGCTTGGCCGCCTTGATTTGTTTGACCACCTTGAGCGTTGTTGCCGTTGTTATTGTTATTTCCAACAACTGCCACTCCGCCTTGGTTTGTACTGTGATTGTTATTAATTACAGTTGTATTTTGCGTTGTTGCCGTGTTGGCTGTCGGCTTGTTGACCACACTGTTGCTTTCCTTATTAGTATTCGGAATTTCGCTTTGTGAGTATGTGATCACTGTTGTTCCAACAGTTGTTGCTGAACTTCCGTTCACAGTTTCCTTTGACCAGCTTGTTACTGGGACGTTCATTGAGCTTGATACCAATGTTGGCTTGTTGATCATTGAGCTTCCAAATGAACTCGAACCTGATCCTGTCCGCACTGCTGATGAAACTGAACTTTCAACCATTGTGTTCGTTTCACTGCTTACAGTCACAGGAACTGACTTTTCAGTTGATTTGTCAACGTAACTGATTGTTGAAGCCTTTGATGGTACCTTCACACTTGTTTCAGTGTCCTTGCTTGGCTTGCTTGTTGATTCCGAAGCCGTGTTCATTGTTGAACTTGATTCAGTATTGATGTTGCTTGATGATTCAACTGATGATGAGCTCTTTACAGGACGAGCACCGCCACGGTGGCCCTTAGCTGTTGTTGACTTCATTGATGATGAACTTACAACTTCTTTACTGCTTGATTCAACTGATGATGCTTCGCTTGAAGCCTTCATTGATGAAGTCTTGCTTGATGACTTGATCATTGAATTCTTCTTGCTTGGAACTTCACTTGAGCTCTTTACAGGACGGTTGCCACCACGGTGACTCTTAGCCGTTGCTGATCCCTTTGATGATGAGTTGCTTGAAGCTTTTACACTTGAGTTCTTCTTGCTGCTACTTAAAATCTTGCTTGAACTTGATTTCTTGCTTGATGAGCTCTTTACGCTTGAGCTCTTCTTACTACTTGATGAAACCTTACTTGAGCTTGATTTCTTACTTGATGAGCTATTGATACTTGAGCTCTTCTTACTGCTTGATGAAATCTTGCTTGAACTTGACTTCTTACTTGATGATGAACTCTTTACGCTTGAACTCTTCTTGCTACTACTTGAAATCTTGCTTGAGCTTAACTTCTTTGATGACGAACTCTTTACGCTTGAACTCTTCTTGCTACTGCTTGAAATCTTGCTTGAACTTGATTTCTTGCTTGATGAGCTCTTCACACTTGAACTCTTCTTGCTACTGCTTGAAATCTTGCTTGAACTTGATTTCTTTGATGATGAACTCTTAATACTTGAACTCTTCTTGCTGCTTGAAACCTTGCTTGAGCTTGACTTCTTGCTTGATGAGCTCTTAATACTTGAACTCTTCTTGCTGCTTGAAACCTTGCTTGAGCTTGACTTCTTGCTTGATGAGCTCTTTACGCTTGAGCTCTTCTTACTGCTGCTTGAAACCTTCACACTTGAGCTTGACTTCTTTGATGATGAGCTCTTTACGCTTGAACTCTTCTTGCTGCTGCTTGAAATCTTGCTTGAACTTGACTTCTTGCTTGATGAACTCTTAATGCTTGAACTCTTCTTACTACTGCTTGAACTTGACTTCTTTGATGATGAACTCTTAATACTTGAGCTCTTCTTGCTACTTGATGAAATCTTGCTTGAGCTTGATTTCTTTGATGATGAACTCTTAATGCTTGAACTCTTCTTACTGCTACTTGAAATCTTGCTTGAACTTGACTTCTTGCTTGATGAGCTCTTAATACTTGAACTCTTCTTACTGCTGCTTAAAATCTTGCTTGAACTTGACTTCTTTGATGATGAACTCTTAATGCTTGAACTCTTCTTACTGCTACTTGAAATCTTGCTTGAACTTGACTTCTTGCTTGATGAGCTCTTAATACTTGAACTCTTCTTACTGCTGCTTAAAATCTTGCTTGAACTTGACTTCTTACTTGATGAGCTCTTTACACTTGAACTCTTCTTACTGCTACTTGATGAGCTCTTTGAGCTTGAACTTGAACTACTGCTTGAAACTGCTGGCTTATCTGCAACAACCGGTGTTGCTGTGTGGTTATTGCTGCTGCTGATTACAACTTGAATTGGAGTTGAGCTTAATTGATAACCTGCAGGAGCCTTTGTTTCAACTAAGTAGTATTGTCCATCTGGTAAATCAGAAACTGTAACCTTACCATTTTGACCAGTTACTAAGTTCGTCTTAATAACTTGGTGATTTGCATTTTCTAATTCGAAGACTGCTCCTGGTAAAACCTTTGTTTTATCGACCGAGTCAACCTTTGTAACCTCAATCTTACCAGCATAACTTTGAACTGTACCACCGGTCCCCCAGTTTACAGTCGCTGAATCTGTTGAACGTGACCACTTAACATTGGGTGTTGTGGTCGTAACAGTAGCTTTGTTGCTCCAAAGGTTACCACCATTATCATTAATATTTGTGATCGTTGTTTCATATTCAATTTCAACTGGCGTATCAATGTTACCTAAATCGAAGGTGATTGTATTCCCACTGACCGTTGCTGTTCCTGGAACGGTTCCCGTTTCAGTACTTTCTTGACCGTCATGGTATTCAACTGAACGGAACGTCGCTGAACCGTTGTCGTATGTTTGACCAGCACCAAGTGTATCGGTTACCTTTACATCCTTCAATGATTTACCTTGAGGATTAATAACAATATCCCAGTAGATCTTAGTCGGAACACCGTTTTTTTCAGCACCTTTATCAAGCCAGCCAGCTTTGTTAATTCCCCAATCAGGGTTATTATTTACCGTTCCGCCACCAGTAGCTGAACTGTTTGCTGTACTTGAAGATGATTCAACCTTCTTGACGGCTGTGACTGATAAGGTTCCGTGTTTGCCGTACTGGCCAGCAAGTTTACCGTTAAATGTAATCGTCCCAGTTGATGAACCCTTAGTAAACTTAACGGTTCCGACAACTTCACCGTTGGAATTCTTAACGACCCCAATTGTGTCCTGGTTAACGACCATTCCTGCAGGTAATGTTACCGTTGCGGTATCACCGTCAGTAACGTTCGTGCTATCCGGAATTGACCAGTTATAACTGACGTTGTATCCTGTCCAACCATCAGCTGGCAAATCAGCCGGATTAACTTTCTGTCCCTGGCTATTTGTAACCGTTGCATCGCTACCGCTTAATCCCGTAATCGATGCGATTTCGTTTGCGTGGATCGCAGCGCCGACCGCAACAAAAACCGCAACAATTGCTGACGCAATGACAATCAGCAAGCTACGTTTCTTACCCTTTTTCATAACGAAAATCTCCTTACACCTTTTGTAACTCATTGCTTACTCTTAAAAAAGACATAACCTAATGAATTCGATGTTATTGTATAATTTAAAAATTTTGAAACGGTAAAGAGATATTAAGAAAGTCTTACGAAGTTTATAAATTATCTTTAATTTTCAAAACAAAGTATTAATAATCGATGTAATCATAATTTATAGTTAATGATTTCCAACAGAAAATAAAAAAGAGCTGTTTTTCACAACTCTCTTCACTATTAATCTTCAACTTGTTTTTCATTTTGCTTAGCCCGCACAATGAACAAAATCGATGATAACCGGTAGGCGTGCATCTTAAGCAAAATCACCGGTAACATTCGCAATCCATGGCATTCACTCAACTTAATTCCGGATAAAGCTTCTTTAAAAATCGGTTTATTTAAAAGTTGCTTTAACTGTTTGATTTTCAAACCGTATTTAACCGGATTGGCCGACGCAAATGTTTCATGGACCATGATAATGTTAAAGTGCATCATCACGTATGTATTAAATGCTTTCTGAATTTCAGCCGGACAACCTTCCAAGTTCCGTTCAGATTCTTCTAAAGCTGTAAGGTAATCTTCTGACTTCCGGTCAAAGGTCGTCATTACCGACTCGGTATCCTTTGAATAATGATAACCAACCGGCAACGAAAATTTGATCGTTTCACACTTCATCAAATATTGCAGCATAAAGTTGCCATCTTCAGCAACGCGCAGATTAGTATTGAACCTTAAATTATATTTCTTAATTAAATCATGCTTGAAAATCTTTCCCCAAGCTGTTAAATATTGAGTTGGATTTTCCATCATCATCGTTTTAGCATGCATGGATTCATTGGCATCATAATATTTCGCCCGCACAACCTTTTGTTCTTCACCAGATTCAAACCCGAAAACGTTCAAATCTGCTGTTTGTTCATCGTTCAACACGATCTTAAGCGGTGAAAGAACGTAGTCATCCGCATCGACAAACATGATGTAGTCGCCTGTCGCCTGTGCCAAGCCAGTATTGCGGGCAACCGAAACGCCTAAGTTTTGCTGACTGATTGCTTTGACCCGCTCATCTTGGGCAGCATAATCCGTCATAATGGCAAGCGAATCGTCCGTTGAACCATCATCCACTAATATTATTTCCAAATTTTGATAATCTAAATTAATAATCGAATCCAGACAACGTTTTAAATACTTCTCGTCGTTATACACTGGAATGATTATACTCAGTTTTTCTTCCATACTAATCCTCAACGTTCTTTAAAAAGCACCGTCGGCTTTAAAAATTGCAACGATATTCTTAAAAAAGACCTTAATGTCAAACCATAATGATGCATGATCGACATAGTATAACTCAAGGTCGCACCGTTCTGGATACATAATATTACTTCTGCCAGAAGCTTGCCAGTATCCCATTGCTCCAGGCTTAACTGAAAGAAATTTATCTACCCGATCGCCGTATTCTTTTAATTCATCTTCAACAATTGGCCGGGGACCGATCAGTGACATATCGCCCTTTAAAATATTAAAGAATTGCGGCAACTCGTCAATTGATGATTTCCGTAAAAAGCGGCCAAACTTAGTAATTCGCGGATCTTCATCCGGTGGAAGCTTATACCCGTTTTCAATGTACTTTTGATAAAGTTGCGGGTCTTCTTCCAGCCGCTTTTCCGCGCCAACGATCATTGACCGGTATTTATACATGTAAAATATCTTATGGTCTTTTCCAACACGTTTTTGTTTGTAAAATACCGGGCCCTTATTGTCGCCAAAACGATCAATAATGAAAATTACTAAGGTCACTGGTATTAAAAAAACTAAAGCAATTACTGAAATCACGATATCCAGCAATCTCTTTACAAACAAATAGGCCTTATTTTGTTTTTTGACTGACAAAAAAGCCACCTCACAAACTAAAAACTACTTCTCGTCTTTATTAGGGTTTCCTTTGATCTTCCGCATTAAGAATGACGTGATTTTCTTAACCCAATGTTGCTTACCCATAAACATCACTGGGACTTCCGTATAGTTAATTTCATTCTTTTCAACCCAAACATCCATCAGCAATTCACTGATAAAGCCGTAAATTCGCTGTTCATATGGAGTATATCCGGTAATATCTGTTCGCTTTTCAACTTCAAAAAGCACATCCATTAACCAATCAGTATATTCATCAAAAATGGCTGACTTAGCAATGAACATGTTAAACATATGAGCTGACGTCCGTTGAACGCACTTGTCAAAATACGGAACATAATCCGGATACTTTTCTTCCAACACTTTGCGGGTCGTTTCCATATCCTTGATGTGGTGAATATGTTCATAGTGCGACCACGAAGTTTCAATGTAATAATTTCGCTTTCTTGGCAAAATCATATCATATTTGTCCATTAATTCGGTCAACTGTTTTTCGTTCATTACATGCTTGTACTTCTGATCAACAGTTGCAAAAAAGTGACTTCCACCGTCAGAGAAAAGCCGGCGGTAATGAACAAGTCCTTTAACGTCTGCTTGACGATTATGTGCAGCCCAGTATTGAGCCGTTAATTCTGAGTAATTCTGATTACGATCAGCAATGTTATCTCCCGTATTGTCGCGTAAATATCCCTTAAAGTTTTCCTTTGCCGGTCCAACTTGAAGCGGATAATAGATCTTTCCTTCAGGCATCCGGGTCTGTTTATGACTAACGACATAAATCTCAGATTTCATTAAAGGTCCTACTTTCTTATAGATTAGCCACTATCCGAGTATTATATTATATTTTTCCAGTAAAATAAAGTTAATCTTAGATTAATTATCATTAAGATGTACTTAAATAACAGTATATTTTGCATATATTTTGCGTTGCTCCATCACATTGTTGTGACGTATAATTACTTTATCTATGTAAAATTCTTTTCGAATCAAGGAGCAAATAATGAATAATTATCTTGTAAATATTGATGACCCGGTTCTTAACGGGGGCCAAAAGGCTAAGAACGATATTACGCGGTTCTTAACCGAAGATGGGTTTAAGGAACTTAATATTCCGATCGTGATCCATCCAGAAGATAAAAGTCTTGGAGCCCAAATTCGGAAATTTAAGGATGGCTTGATTACCATCCCGAAAGCAATAAAAAAAATCAAAGATGCTGACAACATCGTCTTCCAATATCCAATTTATTCAACGTTCATTATGAATAAATTGATTCCGGCAATCAAAAAGAACACGCATGCCAATTTGATCATTGTGATCCACGATGTTGAAAGCATCCGGATGTTCCAAGATGGCGGTTATCAACAGGATGAAATGAACATTTTAAATGCCGCTGACCTGATCATTTCGCATAATCAATTTATGACGAACTGGTTAAATCAGCAGCACGTCGATGCTAAAATCGTAAACTTAAACCTGTTTGATTACTATAACCCGCAACAATTGAATCCGAATAATTCATTTGATAAAAGTGTTGTTTTCGCCGGCAACTTGGCTAAATCTGAATTTTTACCAAAATTTAATCCAGATTTTCCATTGACCCTCTTTGGACCCAATCCGGCTGAACAATACCAACCAAACGTTAACTATCAAGGAAGCCTTGATCCTGACGAATTACCGGCTCATTTGACCCAGAACTTCGGGTTAGTTTGGGATGGGACAAGCACGACAACGTGTGATGGCACTTACGGTCATTACCTTAAGTACAATAATCCGCACAAAACATCATTGTATTTAAGCTCTGGTCTTCCGGTGATCATCTGGAAGGAAGCCGCATTAGCGCAGTTTATTACTGAAAATAATGTTGGATTCGCCGTTGCCAGTCTTGATGAGATCAATGACCGGTTGGATCAAATGACCGCTGAAGATTATCACACAATGAAACAAAATACCCTTGCCGTTGCTGAAAAATTACGTTCAGGATACTTCATTAAGACGGCAATGCACACAGCGCTTAAAGAACTGAAGGAGAATTAATCAAAATGAAAAACTACATTATTAATGACCTCGACGACAACACGATGAATGGTGGTCGCAAAGCCCGGAATGATGTTTTTACATTTGCAAAACAGGATGGATTTAAGGAAATCCTTTTACCGTTTATCATTCATCCGCAAGATCGCAGTTTTAAAGCTAAGCTGCAAAAGCTCAAATACAGTAAGATCACCATTCCTAAGCTGCTGAAGAATGCGAATGACGCGGACGTGATCGTCTTTCAATATCCAATGTACTCAACCTTTTTAATGAACCACTTAATTGAAGACATTAAAAAGTATACCCACGCTAAATTAGTTTACGTTATCCACGATATTGAAGGCATTCGGATGTTCGATGATACGGATAATTACTCAGACAACGAATTACGGCTTTTGAAGCAGGCTGACGGCATCATCGCCCATAACCAACCAATGACTGACTGGTTGAAAGAGCACGGAATCACCGTTCCAATCGTTAACCTCGGAATCTTTGATTATCAAAATCCGCAATTGATCAACCAAGATATGGATTACAACAAATCCGTTGTCTTCGCAGGAAGTTTGGAAAAGTCAACCTTCTTAACGAAGTTGAACCTGAAAGATACCAAGTTAACGCTGTACGGACCAAATCCGGCAGATCAATATCCAGACTGCATCCAATATGAAGGCAAACTTTCGCCCGAAGAATTGCCAAAGAAATTAACGCAAAACTTTGGTCTTGTATGGGATGGCGATGAACTTGATACTTGTTCTGGAACATACGGTCATTACTTACAATTCAACGCCCCGCATAAAACATCGTTGTATTTAAGCTCTGGAATCCCGGTAATCATCTGGAAGAAAGCTGCCATGGCCAAATTCATTGAAGAAAACCATGTGGGCTTGGCAATTGACAACTTAAACGACCTCGATGACGTCCTTGCTCAAATCACGGATGACGAATACAAGACGATCAAGCAAAATGCCATCAACATGGCGATGCGGTTGCGTGAAGGCCACTACACTAAAGCCGCATTAGATCAAATTGTTAAGCAGGTGATGTAAATGGATTCGATCTTAACAAACTGGGCAACGAAAGCAAGCAAATTCAAGGAAGCCCATCCGAACGTTGCTTCTGCGCTATACTTGATTGCATTATCGATTTTCATCGTCGCAAGTATGATCAAGAATAGCCAGATGTTTCCGTTTTTCTCGCAGGGGTTCATTTTTATTCTTGAATTAATTCCGGCAATGATGGTTACCATCAAGATTTTGCTTCTTGATGAGCACAACTGGCAAGAACTAGTGATCTTCTTCTTAATGGAATTTTACCTGTATATGTCATCGTACATTGCTGCGAGTGTTAGTGTATTTTACTTTAGTTTCTTCATTATTGGGGCTAAAGATGTCAAAGCGGAACAGATTTTGAAAGTCTTCATGTTAACAAACATCGCATTCATGATCGTGGCTGCGATTTTGGCATTGTCCGGCGTGATTTGGAACTATTCAACCACGCGGAGCTTATATTCACCAGTCTACCGGTATGCTTTAGGAATGGCATATCCGACTGATTATGCCGCTCGCGGATTATCCTTATTGTTGGCCTACGCTGTTTTGAAAAAGTTCCGCCTGCGCTTACCAGAATATATTTCATTCATTGCGGTCATCTTCTGGTTCTACTTGATTACTGGAACACGGGTCGACCTGTTGCTTTCACTGTTACTGCTGGTCTTTTTGGTTGCTTATCCAAAGGTCAAGCAATTGTTCAAGAAGATCAGTATTAAAGCGGTCAATATTACAATGTTGGTTTACATGTTCTTGATTTACCTGATTGGATTCTTATTTACTTGCTTCCCAAGCAATAAGATCCTAAGCCTGATCAACAGCGCCTTGTCAGGGCGGTTATCACACGAACAAACGCTTTTTCAACACTTTCCAATTAGTTTCACCGGGCGGTACATTTACCAGCCTGGTGGGGGCGGCGGATTCTTCATCGACGCATCATTCTTCCGGATTTTGTGGATGTATGGAATTCCAATGCTGCTGATTTCGATTGTCCTGTTCTTCATGCTGAACAAGCGTTTCTTGAAGAATCCGAACTACTTACCGATTGAATTAGCATTCATCATCATCTTTATCAGTGCGGGAATCGACCAGCACTTCTTGGACGCATCGTTTAACTTCGTGCCGCTGCTGTTATTCGCTAATCTGGAAATGTTTGATAAAGGGCAAAACTGAAAATAAAGTAAAACCTCGCCTAAATTTGGGCGAGGTTTTTGATTGCAATGAAATCTAAAAATATCTAAAAATGAATTTTTAAACAGCACCAAAACATAAAAATCAGGCACTGGCAGAAAACTTCTACCAGTGCCTTTTCCCTTATTCAAAGCAAATTTCTGCTAATTTGCCCCTAACTTTCAACATCTGTTTAAATGAAATATTATTTGAAAAGAAAATAAATGTTTGATTGCTATCATAATTGGCAATGAAACAACTTTGACACCCATTCATCGCTCCATCTGCATGAATAGTTCCTTGTCCTAAATAAACGCCATCGTAATACCTATTCGTATTTGAAGTGATATCGTTTAAAGGAATAATTTTATTACTCGTTAAAGCGTTGACAAAGTTCCAATAATCAATCGCACTACTAAATATTCCGCCTGCTCCCAACGCAACTGACATTTGCTTTTTTAAATTTTCAAAACATAAGTCATCCCCTGTATTTTGCATATTTCCGCTAATAATGTCAGCCTTATTATCGACTTGATTATAAAACTTGGTATTCCTTAATTTGTATGGAATAAGAATGTTTTTATTTATATATTCCTGATAACCCATTCCTGACACTTTAGACACGATTCCCGCAAGTAAAGCGTAATCACTATCAGAATAGTTCCATTTCCCGATTTTACCCGTTGAATTCAGGTTCTTTTCAACAAAAGATAATGCATCATTTTCATTTTTTAATACTACTGGCGTTTGCTGATTCCCATCGTCAATTCCAGAAATATGCGATAACAAATCCCCAACCGTTATCTTGTTACTATTTGCAATCTTCGGATAAAATTTATTAATTGTCGTTGATAAACTAATTTTATGTTCATCAATTAACTTCTGAATTGCAATCCCAGTGTAAACTTTTTGCAATGACGCAATTGGATACAAGACATTCGGCCCAATCTTATTTTTAGCATCGTTACTTTGATCACTTTCAACAATGTTGGGCTTCTTGGATGTATCACCAAATAATACAATCCCATTGACTTTGTCTTTAGCCATTACCTTTTTTATTTTTTGTTCTTTATCTTGATCTGTTGTACCATTCATCTCATCAACGGTAACTTTATGGTAACCACTAATATCCGGATATTCATGTCCCGTCATTCTTTCAAAATAATAATGTGCCATACAATTTTTATTTAAAAACGCTATTGTTAAGACAATCAATATAACAAAGACAGTACTCCCAATGACATACTTAACTTTATTTTTCATGCTTTACCCTCATCTTATTAATGTAAAAAAACTAACCTTTATATTATATCTGATAGGTCCAAATCGTTCAATATAAAAAGAACTATGAATAAATCATAGCTCTTTTTATTCATTAATTATAATTTCATAAAGCATTAGTATTTGCTAAAAAACTTATTTTTTTATTTACCAAAACACCACTTAATGCTCATTCAATAAATTAGTTCACTCAAAACCTAAAAATGATATTCAACTACATTAACTTATCTAACGCACTCAATAAAAATTTACCACTACGCATTTGTTTTCCTACCAAACGTGCGTTACGCACCAATTCCAGATAATTATCTCGTGTAATATCATTCAGTTTTATGCTGATTTCATCTAAATTATTTATCAAAATTCCACAATGGTATTTCTTTACATATTCGGCAACTGCTGCTTGCTTCCATACAATTACTGGAATGCCTGCACTTAAATATAAGGCTGTCTTATGCGGACTATTATACTTCAGGTATTCTCCTGCTTTTCCAGAACAAGTATTACTGCTATCGCCATCCCATATTAATCCAAAATTTTCTTGAATTTTTTGGGATAAATTTTCTGGTGAAAAGGCTCCCTTATATGTGAGATTTGAGGGAAGTTCTTTATCGTCTAAAGTTCCATAACAACTTATTTTTTGATTTCCATTATAAGTTTTAAGAAATTCTGATTTATTTAAATTTCCTGCAAAACACACAGTACAATTGTAACTGCTTTCGTTAACAAAAGGATTAGTTGTAGAGTAATCCCACATACCAAGGTTACTAATTTCACCTTTTACTCCTTGCTTTCGCAACCAATCTGTCATTGGCTGACTTAATGAAACAATGCCATCTGCGTTTTTCATTAAGTTTATTTCTTCCTGCATTAATTGCGGATCATGGTTATCCGAATTGTACCGTAAAGCTTCTAAATCATGAATAATATAAATCAATTTTAAATTCTTATTTTTCTTGATTACATCAGCAATTCTTCTTTGTAGTTTTCCGCCTGTGAATTGTACAACGATAACTCCTGATAATTTCTTTATCTCTCGTGGAAATTTAGTAAATAAATATAATGCTTTTTTTAATTTCGAATCAGGCGATTGAATGCTTTTAAATCCTGATTTTTTTAAAAAATAATTTATGTCGTTAATGGCTTTTGACCCACCGTCATTTTGAGTCCATCCGTGTACTTCGAGTAAGTATCTTTTCACTTTTTTCTCCCTTCATAATATATTCGTTAACTAGAGAAAATTCTTTACAAGAAATTTATAAAAAGTATCATTATCTTGATCCAAGTCCATTTTGTATGTAAGTTTAAATATTCTTGTATCTTTAATATAATTTTTCCATTGCTTAGAATTAAATTGGTCGTTTAAATGTGGTTGTAAATCGACAAATTGCGGATCAACTTTTCCCTTATTTGAATCAATATACTTTTTAAAATTACCGATATTATTTTGATAAGCATATTCTAAAGCATAATCTGTCATAAAATAGTCAACCGATTCATCATTTTCTTTCCAGTAATTTGAAAAGAAACTATCCATGAATTGAAAAAGTGGATGATTTTTTGATCCGCCAAATAAAGCTGTATGCCACCTTCCCTCAGCAATGAAAAAGTGTTCATCATCCGGAAGACCTGAAACCGTACATAAATCTGAAAAATAACTATCAGTTATTTCATCTATAACAAAATCAGTTGCATCTAACCATAATCCTCCATGATTTTTCAATAAATTGAATCTTAATGCATCTGAAAAATACATTGGACTAATTATTCCATTTTCGAATTTATCCATAATCCATTCAGGAAGCGTTGCATACTCTTTAAAGTTCTCTGCAGTTAACAAAATTACTTGAGCATTTCCACTATTCTTTTTAATTGTTTCAATACACTTTGAAACTAGATCTGGCATTTTGTCGTACCCCTGTGCCCAAAATACCCAAATATAATTTACACTTTCATCCAATGAACTTTTATATTGGTACTTTGCATTTACTAGATAATCTTGTAATTTCTTCTTAATTCGATCATGCCTAAACGCATTAAATTTTCTTTGAAATTTGATTGGTGCATGTAATTTTCTTATCACTTTTGAGTTAAACATGCATAATTTATTTGTATTATCCATTTATATTCTTTCTATTTTTCAAATTTTGATTTTTGTGGGAAATTACGTTCTAATACTTCATGAATACCTTTAAATGTAGTGTTAAAATCATCCACTTTTACTACATCATCATCGTTTAAGATTATTGCTTGATATTTTTGTTTTCGTAAAGCTTTGTCAATTTCATTAAAATTATTTGCCCCAACAGAATAATACATCGTCCTGTTTCGTACTTTTCGTGGGCAAAATTTTCCAGATGCCAACTGATAATAACGTACTAACCATTCAGTCACATCCCGTTCATCGCGTGTTCTATGTGTACAAGTTTGCTGAATTGTTTCAGGATATAAATTCCATACCTCATCAAATGAACTCTTTAAATATGGTTGAGGACCATGATCACTGTAAAATCCAGCATACATTCTATTTGGTAAAGATAATAAAGTTTTAAAATTATACCATCCGTAGTGGATTGAGAAATATTTATTAAAACTATTAATTATAAATTTTTTCTTCCTAAATTTTTGATTTATAAGTACCACTTCATTAAATATCATCTTATGCCATGCAATACGACCTATTACAGGACTTTCAATCATAAAATCACATGGTAAATCATTTTTAAAAAAGTCAGTTGGCTTAATAGGGGCTGAGAAAATAAATTCATCATTTACATTAATAAATTTTTCAGATAAGCCAGGTATTTTATGTTCATTCATTGCAATAACACTTGAATTAAAAGTTGGTAAATATTCTTTAGAAATTATCTGTTTATGATCGACAACTTCTACTTTGTCATAATTTTCGTTTAACCATTCAGGTTTTTGGTCATCTGTTATTAAATAAACTTTATGAACCCATGAACAATATTTTTCAATAGATCTAAAAACATAACGCAATGTATCCCAATCTCGATAACGCTCTCCATCAAAGTTTTTTACATATTTACTTGCTTTCTTTTGCCATCTTTTATCTGATCCATCCACCCACGGAATTACAATATCAATATTATTAGTATTATTCATTTTCAAGCCTCCCATTAACCTTAATTAGAAAGTAAATTTTCACATTCATTTAAAGCTCTAAGAACGTTCTCACCTTTTCTAATTTTATACGCGTAATTCTCGGCATTTTTTTTCATTTGCTTGTATTCAGAATCACTAATTTTATTTAAAACTTCATCAAGATTATCAATATTTTCTACAATAAGCCCTAAATTATTCTTTTGAATAAAGCGTGCTATTCCAGCTTCTTTCCAAACAATAACTGGGATACCGCAGCTTAAGTACAATGAAGTTTTATGCGGAGAATTATACTTTGTATACTCTCCAAAAACTCCATCATTTGTATCTAATGATAATCCGTCCCAAATTAATCCAAAATCTCCGTCTAAGTACTTCGGAAGCTCATCCGCCGGGAATGCTCCTTTATATACTACTCCGTTTTTATATTTTTCTTGAGGTTTAGGAAGTCCATATACATTACATCTAGATGAAACTAATTCTAGATTTTTTAAAAATGCTGCTTTTTCCAAATTGCCAGCAAAACATACTTTTTTTTCATAATTATCATTTTTAATGATTTCTTGATTATTCAAATAATCAAAAACACCTTGAGACGCCATCGGAGTTTGAATTCCTAAATTTCTTAAATAATTGCTCATTGCATCATTATGAACAATTAAAGCGTCAACCTCGTTAAATAGTTTTCTCTCTTTTTGACTATACTTAAAATCTCCCTTACGTAATCGTAATGATTCAACATCATGAATTAAAATAATTATTTTAGCATTCTTATGACATTTTCTAATTGCAGATACCATTTTCTGTATAATCAACATTGAGTAAAGTGGATATTGAATAATATATTCATCTGCAACATTTGTTTTAATCTTATTTTTTAACTTCAACTCCGCAAATAATAATTTTTTTATTCTACTTTGAGGAACCACAATGTCCATAGGTACAAAGCCATCACTAATTAATATTTTTCGATCATCATTTTTTGCTTTTGAACCGGCATTTCCTTTGTTTTGTTCTATTACAGAAGTAACAACTATTTTTCTCAATTATATAAACTCCCACCTTAAATTCTAAAATTCTAATGTTTCTTTACTTATATCATTTATTTTGTGATATCCCAAGGTTGTAATTACAAATGAATTAACATCGACCATATTCATAATAAAGTTTTTAAAGGCTTTTCTCTTCTGCAAATGAATATACCCAAATTCATTGAATCCAATTTGACCATCCTTTTTATAAATCAAATATGCTTTCCCATCATTCCACAAAAAACACATTTTATCAGCTTTTACAAATCGTTTATCATTCGAATATAAATCAAGATTTTCATATAAAATATCCCCACATAAATCCTGATCATTATAACTTTCAAAATCATTTTCCTGATAAATACGATTTATTCCTGCTGTTTCATCAAAGTGAACAACTTTATTAGTTTTTACCATTTCATCAAATAAATTTAAGGGCTGACCATCTTCTTTCACGGAAAGTGTATATCGATGGTTGACCTCTGGAGTATTTTTTATAAGAGTAAAATGTCCCCAATTACCTATTTTATCGTACTCCTTTTCCAATGGAAGTTTTAAAAATTTATCTAAGTCACCAAAAACTGTATCAAGATCGCAATAACCCCAATAATCATAATCAGCCACATAATCGCTAAAAATTTCTCCGTATAATGGCTTATAATCGCATAACTTATAAGGAGTATCACATTTTATATTCTGTCTACCACTTACTGCTTCAATTTTTTGTTTAATGCTTTCTAAAGTAGTCTTATAAAAAATAATATTTTCATACATTTCATCATATTTTTCAATTGATTGATCTGTAAAAATATACCAATCAATACTTTTATTTTTACTACATGTACAGAGAGTTGTATCGAAATAATTTGGAAATTTCCCAATATATGGAATAATCATCGCGATTTTATTCATTTTTAATTTCTTCCTTTTATCCACATAATTTGTATTACTATCTTCAATACTGAAAATAAATTATCAATTTTTCAAAAATTTAATATTCTAAAATTATGTATTAATTTATTTTTTATATGCTAAATATGCCAACCGAACTAATTTAAAAATTAAACCATTTGATCGCATTAGTTTAATAAATAAATCGGTATTTAATTGCTCAAAGGTATCTTGTGATTGGCTTTGAACCTTTTGATCAAATTCCTTTACTTTTTCTCTTGCTTTCTTTGCTGAATCCATCAGTAAATATGTCCGCATTGTTGCTGCAACAGCATGGTCAACCCATGAAAATGTTAATTTGTCCTTATTTTCAGTCATTCCTTGTGATTGAAACTTTGTATACATCTTTATTAAATTAAGTGCAATGTTTACTTGCATATTTACATTTTTCAGCATTTTTTCTTTAGATACACTTTGCTCAGCAGCGCCAAAACGATACATATAAATTACATAGTCATAAACTTTCAAAGTCTGTGCAAGATATAGTGACCACATATTATATTCTTGATCAACATAAAAACTATTTTCTGTAATTTTTACATTATTATTTTTCAATAATTGTGTTTTAACAGTAATCATATGCATTTCGATCCGTGGAATGTCAAAATCATCATTCATATCATAAAGTTTATTTTTATCAAATTTTTTCAAATTTTCAATCACTTCTTTATGATTATTTGGAAATACACGTGCATATTTGGTCAAAATTAAGTCTGCATTTTCGTTCTTTAACTGTTCGATAAATTTCACAAAATTTTCTGTATTAACCCAATCGTCACCGTCTAACACTTTAAAGTACTTTCCAGTTGCCAATTCAATCCCTTTATTAATTGTTGATCCATGACCACCATTTTCTTTTTTTACATATTTAAAAGTATCTGGCGCTATTCTTTCATATTTCATTGCTACTTCTTCTGTTTTATCTTTTGAACCATCATCAACAATTAAAACTTCGATATCATCTAAAAATCTTTGATCATTCAAGGAACTAAGCGTTTTTTCTAACGTTTTCTCCACATTATACGCAGCAATTGAAATTGTAAGTGTCTTCATTATGACTCCACTCCCTAATAATCTAAATACAATATCTCATATTTTATTGCTTATAAATAAATTCATTTGTATTAGCTAATAGTAACAAAGCTAAAAAGTTAAACGAACATTGAAACATATAAGGTTCATATGTGTTATCTGATACTACTAATAACATTATTATCACTAAAGCAAATTTCTTCTCTTTATTAAATTTAAGTGAAAAACAAGTAATACTTACCAGTACAATCAAAAATATTATTAATCCATAAATTAATAATGCTTGTAAATAAAAATTATCTATAAAAAAGTAATTCATACGCAATAATCCGTGATTCATTAAATATCCCGTTTGGCCACCATATCCACGCATATTAATAAGTTGACCAAATAACTTAATAGGATAAGTCATAGCAGCAACATACCCTAAATACAATCTATTTGAAAACAATTCATTATTAATTTTTTGATAAAATTGAGACGAAGTATTAAAATGATATGCTAAATGTATTGACAGAAGAACAACAAATAATAATACTACTGGGATAATAATATTTGATTTTTTCAAAAAACGACAAATCGGCTTATAGAATATAGCAATAACACCTGCTAAGCATATTAAAAGCATTGCGGTTTTTGCATAAGCAATTTTTTTTACAATAAATGCAATTACAAATATCATTATTTTTTGAAAAGTATTTAATTCAAAGTTTTTATATGCTAAATATGCAAAAACCATATACATTATTGTTGCACCCAACTTTGTCGGATATGTCATTCCTAAAGATTGTCGTGTAACAACAGTACCACCAGCATTATATGTGTAAGTATAATTAGGAATTTTACCTATCAAAGCAAGTATAATCGTAATAATTAGTAATATAGATACTGCTTTAAAAATAATTTCTACTATTTTTTTACCATTTATATCTTTTGATGCAAAAATAGCAATAATTAAATATACAAAATTTCCATTTCCTGTATGTTTATAATTGACAATTGCAATAATTTCTAAAGAAAAAAATAATACAATATTTAGAGGATTATTCTTTTGAAACATAAAATACTTAATAAGTAATAAAGATATAGCTACCATTATAATCTCATGGTAGAATGAGCCTAAAACAGCTATTGTTGTATTTGCCAAATACTGCACTGATGCCAGTAAAATTAACCCAGTAAAATAAATTAAATTTGTAATATTATTTTCCTTTTTTCCGTCCAAATTTCCATCCTCCTGTCTTAGTATTGACAAGCTCTTGGTAAATAAATGATATATCCTATAAAAAAGGAGCTATGACTTAATTGTCGTAGCCCATAATTTTACACATTAGAAGAAGAAAAACCGCTTTTTCTTCTTAATTGGTGAGTAATCGTGTGCTACAACACGTTCACCGTTAATCAAATCTTCAGCATTTTTTTCAAATTGAATAGCTTTATCTTCTCCAAGATCATCTGCAATTTGATCTAATGCTTCATGTAACACAAACTTTCTTCCTTTTAATGTGTGAGCATCTGAAGCAACGATTTGAACCAAATTATGCTCTACCACCTGTTTTGATATTTCAGCAACTTTTTCGCCAAATCCTCCGACATAACTTGTTGCTGTTACCTGAGCTAAAGCACCTTTTTCAATAAAATTATACAGTATATCTAAATTTTTTTGAATTTCACTATTTCTTTCGGGATGAACAATAACCGGCGTTGTCCCCATCTTCTTTAGCTTAAAAATCATTTGTTCAGCATAATTAGGAACATTCCCATGTGGAAATTCAAGCAACATATAACGTTTATTAGCATCAATTCCCAATAAATCATCATAATTAGAAATTAAATTTCCATTAATATGTACCTCTTGCCCCGGAAAAACCCTTAAAGGAATTTGATGCGCGGTTAATTCCCTTTGAAATTCGTTAGTTATTTTAATTACATCATCTTTATGATTAACGAATTCATTATCTAAATGATGCGGTGTACATAAAATGTGAGTCACCCCATCACTAACGGCCTGTTTAGCTAACATCAATGAACTTTCTAAATCAGGAGATCCGTCATCAATTTCCGGTAGAATATGACAATGCAAATCAACAATCTTTTCAAATTCCACAGTTCATCCACCTTATTTCTTAGTGTCTTGATTTTTTGTGATGCTTTCGGTGACTATGACCTTTTGATTCATTTTCATCATTTCCATAACCGTAGCCATATCCATAACCGTAGCCATATCCATAGTAGCCGCTATGTTCGACTTTAACGTCATTCAGTACAGTGCCAATGATTTTACCGCCAACGTGGTTCAATGCATCCACCGCATCATGAACAGCATTTTTGTTAGCAATGTCTTGACGCACAACTAAAATCGTTCCATCAACCCGTGCTGCAATCAATTGAGCATCGGTTACTGATAAAACTGGTGGGGCATCATAAATAACTAAATCAAAATTATTTTCCAATGCATTTTGTAATGTTTCCATTCGCTTAGAGCCGATTAATTCTGACGGGTTCGGTGGGACGGGTCCACTTGGCATTACATATAGATTATTCACTGTTGTTCCATAAAGAACGTCATTGACATTAAAATTCCGGTCAGTTAAAAAGTTTGTTAATCCTCGTGAATCAGCAATTCCAAAAGTTGATTGAATTGTTGGCCGTCGTAAATCAGCATCGACCAATAATACCTTTAAACCTTGCTTCGCAAATGAGGCCGCAACATTCGCTGAAATTGTTGATTTTCCTTCTGAAGCTGTCGACGAAGTGATCATAATGCTTTTATAATCCTGATCAGCACTTGAATAAGTAATGTTTGTCCGAATTGTATTAAATTGTTCAGTATCTACTGACTTAGGCTTAGCAACAGTAACAAGATAGATACCTTTTTCCATACTTGTTGTATCAAGCTCTTTTTTTCTATTAAATAAATCCTTAATGCCCATTGTTCACTCTCCTAAATCTATACCCGCTTGCTTGGCTCTTCATCCTCTGATGAATTCATTCGATTTCGAGCAATAACCTTTGCGACGCCATAACCCTTATCATTAAAGTTCATATGATAGATAACCCCTAAGTTTACTAATCCTAAATCGTCAGATAAGTATTTTTCTGATTTAACGGTATTATCCAATCCTAACATCAAAATTACCTTAAATATTCCAATTAAGATTCCTGCAAGCAAACCAATAACAGCACCCTTTTTCAGATTTGGCGATACTGGTTTATCACTTGGAGTTGCACTTGAAACAATTGTTACGTTGTTGATGTGCATCATTTTAGTAATTTTCCGCTTAAACACTTCACTAACAGTATTCGCCATATCTGCAGCAACAGTTGGACTCTTAGCCTTTGCATTAATACTGATTACTAATGAATTAACTTCATTAGATACTGAAATATCCTTACTCAAACTGTTAATATTTCCTTGATAGTTGTCTTTCTTTTTCAGTTCTTTTAAAGCTGGTTCTAAAATGATATTTTTCTTTAAAACATCTTTATAAGTATTGATTGCTTGAAGGTCAGTTTGTTGAGCATTCCACTGCATAGCGTCGTTATTAGTTTTTTGACTAACCAAAATATCAGTTGTTGCTGTATATTTAGGTGTTATGAAGAATAACATGATTAACAAAACAAACACTAAACCGCCAATCCCAAATAAAATAATTTGGCCAATGTTCTTTCGAATTTCATTCAGGATGTCTTCCCAACTGAAATATTTTTCTTTCTTTTCACTATTATCCATTGAGTAATGTCTCCTTATTATCTATTAACTAATCTATTCTTTAACGGACGCACATATACCTGGAATATTGATGCAATCCATAATGAAATCCCGCTTGGTAATAACTTATATATATCAAATAATAATTTTTTAATTCCTTTTTGAGGGCTTTTTTCTAAGGGAATGTTCTTCCATGGACTTATTTCGTAATACTTTCTCCATTCTTTTGTTTTAGGATGAGTCGCTCCTTTAAACCAGGGACGAACAGTATTAAAAGCACTTGTATAATGGATTACTATTGGTTTCCTCTTTGCTTCCATAATTTCATGCTTACTGTAAAAATTAACCGGTTTTCGATATTTCATCATTTCATTATACGAATATTCATAGAAAATCGACATTAAATTGTAATTTGGTAACAAAGAAAAAACTTCTCCCCTTAATACAGAATTAAGTACTCCCTGATCTCCTTGCTGAACATTTCCCTTTTTTCTAATCAAGAACTCAGTGATTTTATCTTCGATGCGATTATTACGCCACTTGTCTAAATCAACAACATAGACTCCTGAATTAATCATTATATCGTTTTCTGAAAGGTTTATGTTCCTTCGATAATACTTACTGAAAGCGTCTTTAACTCCTGCTACAACATCGCATCCCAGGTCCATTTCAAAAAGTTTCTTTATTGAATTCACAATCAATGTGTCACAATCCAAATACAAGATTCTTTTCACATCATCATCAAAATAATCTTGGATATATAATCTAGAATATTGAGCTAAAGAACCTCTATCCGTTTTCACATCTATCAATAATTTTTGTTGAATATCAATCGGCTTTATCCATCGTGGCATTTTCCGATTATATTTTTGAAAAATCTCTTCAACCTTTTCTTTATTTTCATCAGAGATTCCTGAATCAAAAATCGTAACCCGTAAATTTTCAAGGTCTTGATTATTTTCTAAAAGTGATAACAAAGAGACTCCCATAATTGATGCAAAATCATCATCTGCCGCATAAACTATTTCGTAATCTTCCACTTAAAGCTCCCAACCTTTAATCATTAACCTTATAAACTTTCCTTACAGTTTCTAATAGACTATTACTATCACTTGTCTGTCCATTTGAATTATTACTCATCAAAATAATTCCTGAATTTCCATCTTTTGAAATCTTAATAGCAACTTTGTAGCCTTGAATTCCAGCTGAACCTTCAAAACCGTCTGCTGACGATTCTAATTGCCCTGTCATATTCTGAGCATTTTCAGCTGTAAATCCTTGTTTATCGCCATACGATTTAATCAAGATTTGCATTAACTTCAAATAGTCACTTGGGCTTGCCATTATTTGGTTCATTCCCATTTGCGAATTCATTGCCTTAGCAAGCTCTCCACCGGTCATCTTTTGATTACCATTAAATGGTGTCGCAAGCTCGGAATCACTTACCTTGCTTACAAACTTGATATTATTCAAACTATTAGGTTTCAAGAAATTATTATTAATATAGTTTTGATATGACGTTCCAGACACTTGAGAAATAATTCCTTCTAAAAGAACATAATTAATTTCTTGATAGTTATATGTACCTGATGTTTCCACATTTGCATGGCTTAAATTCCACTGTAAAATATTGTCACCTGGTTGAAGTTGATTATTAGGAACATCATTATTCGTAATCCCAGAGGTCATATTAAGCAATGACTTGATCGTGACGTTTTTACTAAGCTCTAACGACTCATTATAAAATTTGCTTACCGGTGTTGATAAACTCAATTTTCCGCTATCAACTAATTTCATGATTACAGCAGCCGTTAAGGTGTTTTCCAAATCTGCAACCTGATACAGTTTACCATTCTCAATTCCTTTTCCAATGGTTTTACTATCGGATACCTGCCCGTTCTTAATTACTGCATATGCCCCAGTAAAGTTCTGTTCCTGTAATGTTTTCTCGATTCCACTCGAATTTGACTTTGGAGATGCTGCCTTATTATCAACTTTAACTGTTGACTTAACGGATTTATCAGTTATTCGATGAACTCGAGTATCATCTTTAGACGACTTTTTTACCGTCTTTTCATACAAAATATGAGCGTAAGAACCAGTATCATATTTTGCAAGTGCATAACCGCCAACACCTAAGATCACTATCGCACCTGCCGTTAATCCGATTTTCTTTGCTGTCGACATAGATTCTCTCCTTTAAACCTTGAAGCAATACATTAATATGCTTCATTCGGAACAAATATTACCTTGACCGTCTTAAACATAATCTTTAAATCCAGCCAAATACTGCGACGTTGAATATAATCCAAGTCAATATTTACCATTTCCTGAAAACCCACACTATTTCTGGCCGTCACTTGCCATAATCCAGTGCATCCGGGTTTAACATATAATCGTTGCTTGTCATATTGAGTATAATCCGCGACTTCACGAGGCAACGGCGGACGTGGACCCACAATACTCATCTGGCCTAAAAGGACATTTAATAGTTGCGGGAATTCATCAATACTCGTTTTGCGAATAAATTTACCAACTCGGGTAACCCGCGGATCATTTTTCATTTTAAACATCGCACCGTCAACTTCGCTGTGTTCCTGCAACTTTTCAATTTCATCTTCTGCATTGACGCGCATTGAACGGAACTTATACATTTTAAACTTTTTCCCGTTCTTTCCAATCCGAATTTGGTCATAAAAAACAGGCCCGCCATCATCGCATTTTATTGCAATTGCTACAGCTAAAAAAACCGGACTCAAAACAACTAATCCGATTACACTCGCAATAATGTCGAATGACCTTTTTAAAATCCTATAACCATATTGTCCGTTAACCTCTTTTTGATTAAGTTCAATATCTATATTCTCCGTCATACAACACCCTTCAATCTTTATACTCACTCTTTATAGTCTCCCAACTATATTCTTTTACAAAAACTACACGCTTCTTTCATGGTAATTTATTTAAGAAAATATTGCAAAGATATTTTGGTAATTATCTAATTTTTTAAAATTTAACTAAAAATAAAAGAACTTAATCATATAAAAAATTAAGTTCTTCTATAAAACGTTATTGTTGTTCGATTTGAACCGATTTCAATCCCAACGACTTCCGAATAAGGTCTGAGGCCTTTTGCCGTTCTTGGACAGAAACAACTTGGAATGAGACCCCATCTAAGTTCTGATTTGTTCCTTGAACATATGTACTCTTAATGTTCTTCGTTGCCTTTCGGTATCCAAATGCAAGTTCTTTCATATCATTTAAAGTCAAGTCTGTCTTCACCTGTGAAGAAACTGAATCTAAGAAATCTTTATTAAGAACCGTTGTTGGTGAAATCGATTTCTTTAACAATGCAGTAATAACAAGCCGTTGACGTTCTTGACGACCATAGTCGCCTCGTGGATCTTGATAACGCATCCGCGTAAATTTCAAAGCCGTTGAACCATCCATGTGTTGAGCTTGTCCCTTCACAAAGTTTGCGCCTAAGTAATTAAATGTCAATGGTGATGTAACCGTCACACCGCCAACATCATTAATTGCTTTTTCAAGTCCGCCCATGTTAATCAAGAAATAATAATCAATCGGAATCTTAAAGTGACTTTCAACTGAGTTAATTGCTTCCTTAACTCCGCCATATGTATACGCTGAGTTAATTTTTGCCGGTGAGTATTGCGGAAAATCAGGCAAGTTAACTTCCATATCACGCGGAATACTCAATAAAGTCGTCTTGTTTGTTTTCGGATTAATCGTCATAATCATCATTGTATCTGTCCGTCCTTTATAGTGACGACCAAGAGCACCTGTATCTGTTCCCATAATTAAAATCGAAACCGGTTTACGTTGTTTTAAAATCGATGATGTATTTCTTGAATCTGTAGCACCTGATTCTTGATACATATTATTAGTTGTTGACTTTAAATTGTGAACAGCAGCAATAGCGAAAACACCAGTTAAGACTACAAGAATCGCAATAATTGACAGAATCACATTTCTAACAATATGACGTTTTTTCTTGGGCTTTTTTCGATGATTGTCTACCCGTGACAAGTTATCATTAGTCATAATACCAAACCTCTTTTACAAAGAATTCCTTTTTATTATATATAATATGATTTTAAAAATCTCTATTTAATAAAAAATTTAATTATTTTGTCACAAAAAGAATCCAGTCTTTCAGCTAAAGACTAGATTCTTCCTGATTATATTACTAATTCTTTAACGCTCCTGTAGTTGGATCAAAGTATTGCCACTTGCCGTTAATCTTTTGCTGGCCATATACCATGTTGCCTAAGCCATCATAGTAAACTTCCTTATTTTGGCCTGCAATCCAGACATATTGATTTTTGGCTTGAGCACCAGTTACAGTGTCAAAGTATTGCCACTTGCCGTTAATCTTTTGCTGGCCATATACCATGTTGCCTA
>DSTMR04002__coassemble_593_pt1 | contig 92858 bp, 86 predicted proteins | sample DSTMR04002__metabat2_high_PE_019 | metagenome-assembled genome bin DSTMR04002
AATACAGTGAACAGTATCGGCAACTTTACGGTTATTCTAGAGATGAATGGTATGGCGATAAAGTTGATGATTGGAACCGAATGAAGACGATTGAAAAACACTTAAAGTTGAAAGAAGAGCGAAAAGAAAAGAGTAAAAAAGAAGTAAAAGAATAAGGAGTAAGTTGTGGTTATGGCAGGAAAATATAAAATTCCGATGGAAAGTTACTATTCAAAATCGAAATCGATTCATTCAAAAGTGAATAAAACCAAAAATGATGCTAATAAATTATTAAAGTTGGTTTCATCAAGTGGTTTATCTAGTCAAGACATAGAAGCAAGTTTTCAGAGGTTTAGGATGGGCTAAAAATGAAGAAGAAAACAATATTAGATGCCAGCTTTGAAGAGAGCCGTAAATTAGTTGACGAATCGTATGTTGAAGAGGCATTGAAAGTATCAAGCAATAAGCAAGACCGAAATCGTTTTTGGGGAGAAGCAGTGTCAATTTTGTTTGGAACTATTTTTGTTTTGTTATTAGGTAAAAGTTCATGTACTAATTCTACTTATGATGTAAAGCTTCTTTGGTCAAGGTCAACTTTCAATTTTTGGATTATATGTAATTTAATTGTAACTTTGGGATTTATTTTATATGCATTAATTGGAAAAATAAGAATTCGAAAAAATAAATTTTTAAGGGATTATGATTTTAATCAAAAAATAATTACTGGATTAGGAATAGCGTGTATCTTTTTGTCAATAATAACGTTGTCGATAACTGCATCATGTCTACATTCAGTAATATTTGAACCTTTATATGTAATTATCGATATTGTCATTAGTTATAAGATAATTATAAAACTCTATGGCGAAGAAATGGCAGTTTTATATGGTGATGCTTATCAAAATCATCGGGTAAAGAAAGCCAGTAAAATAGCAGACTGGATTTCTAAAAACATTATTGTACTAGGAGCAATTCTTTTTGTAATCAAGGATTTATTTTCAGGATTAGGAAATATTCAAGTAATGTTGTTGACTACATTTGCACCATTACTTTTTATGGCTCTATGGTGGTTCATACTATATATGTATTTTGAAAAAATTCTTAAAGGCTATTATTTGAAAAAATACAGTGAACAGTATCGGCAACTTTACGGTTATTCTAGAGATGAATGGTATGGTGATAAAGTTGACGACTGGAACCGAATGAAGACGATTGAAAAACACTTAAAGTTGAAGGAAGAAGAACGCAAGGTTAAACAAAAGATTAATCGGGATGTAAAAGGGAAGAGTGAAAATGAAGAGTAAACGATTATATGGGGCTTCATTTGAAGAAAGTCAAAATTTAGTTGATAAAGAATTTGTAATAAAGTCTTTAAAGGAATTAAGTAACAAACAGGATAACGGAAGATTAGAAGGGAAAATTTTTACGTTTCTCTTAGCACCGTTAATGTTTAAACTCATTAAATTTGTTACTAAGAATAAAAGCGAATTAGCGATTCCTTCCCAATTAATATGGAGTGGGAAAATATTTAACATTTTATTTTATATTACTCTAATTTTTTCAATAATTTTTATTTTAGAAAGTGTCTTTTGCAAGGTACGATACAGTAAGCAAAAAGTTAATCGGGAATATAGTTATACAACCCGGATTGTAGCGGCTTTAAGTTGGTTTTGTGTTTGTGGAGCAGTAGCTTTTCTTTCTGCAACGGGATCAGCCTTGAATTCGGTATTCATGGAATACTTTTATGTGATTCTAATCATCTTTCTGTTTTGGTTTATTAACCATAAATTAAATCAGAACATACTCAGCATTCTTTATCATCAAGGAGAAAAAAAGGATGTCTTATCGAAAGCGGAAAAAATAACGAATTCGATTTCAAAATATGTTTTGATTTTGGCAGCAATTTGGATTTTGATCAAGACAGTTATTACTGGATATCAGGATTTAATTGGCGCTTTAATGTGTGATACTTTTCCGCTTTTTATGGCCTGCTTCATGTATGCGGGAATATACATTTACAAACAAGACATCGTTCAAGGTTATTACTTGAAGAAGTATAGTGAACAATATCGCCAGCTCTACGGTTTTTCTAGAGAAGAATGGTATGGAGTTGGAATCGAAGATGATGAACGAATGAAATTAATTGAAAAGCATTTAAAGGAAATGGAGGATTAGAAATAATCCTGATAAGCAAAGAAGTTGCGTAACTTACGCAACTTCTTTTTTACTTAATTATCCGTTTAATATCCCACAAACTCATCCCGAAATTATCCTTCAAGATCTTGACGATCCGCGACGTTCCTAACGAATTTATGATGTTGGCGACTTCTTGATTAGTAAGTGTCGTTTCATAATGTGGCGGCAGTTTAACCGTGAACCGCTGCGGGAAGATGGCTTGAGCCACGCCGTAACACTGGTACGCGGTATTTTTATTGGTTTGAAAAACTTTGCGGTCGACCTCCAGCCGGATTTCAATGTCGTATTCCGGGACATCGACCGTGAAGCGGTACGGGCTTTCCTTGCGAATCGGATATTTGTTTAAGAAGACCCAGCAACCTGGATGGCGTGTCATTCCAGCTGCGGGGAAAATCAGGCATTCTTTGCCCATGATCGGCAGCTGCCGCGTTCCGGGGTGCGAAGTTTGATAAAGATGGTTGACGATCCCGTCGATCAGAACTGTCCCAAGATCACCGTGCGGCGCAAGCAGCTTTTTGATCAGTACTTTCGGAGTTTGCGAGGTCTTAATGATCGTGCCATCGTTGCGAAAAATCATGGTGCGCAGATTTTGTTCATGGATTTTACAAAACATGATCGTCGTTGCAGGATCAAGGGTAGCATCATGATCGATCACGATCCGGGATGAAGGGTAAAGCTGGTTCGTATTAGCGTGATATGTAATCAGCATGGGCAAAACTCCTGACTGGATTATTAATTTTTATTAAAAATGATAATATTTTATTATATTTATAAATTTTACTTAACGGTTCGATATTCTGTCAACGCTTTCTTTAACCATTCTGAATTTTAGAATTCGATTCATTTCTAAGTCTTTGAAATTGACTGCCATCTATTAAGAATTAGCAGAATTTTCTATGATTGAAGTATCAATTTGGCCAGGTTGAAATCAAAGCAAAGGAAACGTCATGACAGGATTCGAATGTGGAAAATCAAGATGGATTTAAGGAACTCTTAGCAAACGACACCGTGATTTATGCGGTGTTGAAGAAATTGCATATTACCAAGGCGCATAATGACTATGATGATCTGGTTTCGGAAGGGCGCCTGCTGTATTTGAAGGCGTATGCGACGAATCAGTATACCGGGAAACGCCGGTTTAATTACTTTTTCACCAAAATCTACTGGGGCTTGCTGGATTATTTACGCAAGCAGCAGCGCAATCATGAAGTTGAAGCGCCGATCATTTCAACTGCTGATGAAGATTGGGACGTTGTGGATGACCGGGTCGATGTGCATGCCGGGATTGAAGATGCGGAGTTATTGGCAGCCGTTCGCGCAATCTGTACCGCCAAGGAATGGCTGTACGTTGAACAGCGGCTTCAAGGCAAAAAAGTGACGGAAATCGCCGCGCAAATCGGGGTTCATCCGAATGCGATTTACCGCCGCAAAGCTCGATTGCGAAAGAAAGTTGAATCTTTTTTTGAAAAAAATCAATTTTGAGGGTGGGAAAAATCGCGGGTCAATTCGTTAATAAAGATGTAAGGGGCGCGCGACTTACACCACCACGATGAACTTGAAAATCGGTTTTGATCCGATGAAGGTTCGTGATCGAACTTGATTTTCAGCCATTTAGAAATTGGAGGAATTTAAAATGACAGTTAAAGCAGAATGGAAGAAGACCGGAATTTACCTTGAACATGATTTAGGCGAAGGCAAGACCCGCCGCCGGACATTTAACGGCGTGAATGCCAGCGCAACCGGTGACAAGATCGCGGAATTTGCTGAAATCATCGGCAAATTGACCGGCGAAAATGTTGTTAACATCAAGGTTACCCGGACCGAAGAGCTTTCAGCTTCACCAGCAGTTAGTGAATAATCGGTCAGCGAATTAATTACGAAAGAGGGAATTTAAATGAAGAAATTAAACTTAGGTTTTCGCTCAGCAACGAAGAACACAATGCACCACTTGCAACTCAATTACGTGAAAACGGAACTTGAAGCTGAACCGTTGAAGAAGTACATGGCGCAGATCGCAGCGTTAGGAATCTTCAGCGATAAGAACGGTGAAATGGTGTTCGCAACGCCGGCTTCCGCAAGCTACATTGACACGGAAGAAAAAGTGGTGTTTGCGGAAAAATAGGTTGATGTAAGGTTTAGAGATCCTGCTTTTTAGCGGGATCTTTTTATATCTAAAACATATATATTGAATAGCAATTATATATAATTGTGATTGACATAAAAGGGTTGTTTTGTACACTTAAGGTGTTGATTTCCAATTAAATTGAAAATTAAAGACATGAATTTTAAGTAGGAAGCGAATTGAAATGGAAATGACTCAAATTAATTTGAAAATTGATAAAAAAACGAAGGAGCGGGCACAAATGATTTATAAAAATCTCGGAATGAATCTTTCAACGGCGCTGACGGTTTTTCTGAGACAAAGCATTGCCGATAACGGAATGCCTTTTAAGCCAACCTTGGGCGGAATCAACAGTCCTGAAAGTGTTCAAGCCCGGCGCGAAGCTGAAAATGGTGATTTGTTTTATGCCAGCTCAGTGGAGGAGCTGAAGAGGCAAATTGAAAAATAGGATTGGGTATACCCCAACCTTCAAAAAGGATGTTAAACGATTAAAAAAGGCCCACTTTAATTTGAATTTAATGTATGATGCTTGTTCAAAAGGACACTGATATTTTGATTTCTCAGTACCGTAATCATGCTTTAAAGGGAAATTGGAAAGGGTATCGTGAACTTCATATTTTAGCTGATTGGTTACTAATTTATAAAGTTGAGAAAGATGAAATCAATCTTGTTGTTTTGGTAAGAACAGGATCTCATGACAAATTGTTTTAATGGCATTAGCGATATTATTCAAGATCTAGTATAATTAGTGAGTGTAAGGAAAGACTTACCGTTGGGTAGGCAACGGAAAAACTTGGAATGTATGCCGGGGTAGATAAGACCGGATGGTTGGCAGGCAACGGTAAAACCTGTAATATATGCCAGGTTAAGTAAGACTGGATGGTTGACAAGCAACGGAAAAACCTATTTTGGATAACAAGAGGTCAATTTTGGCCTCTTGTTTTTTTATTTAATTTGACATTTAGGACCGAATACACTAATATGACATATTGTCATATGACAGTGTGTCATATTGTTAGAAAGGAACGTAAAAATGCCGAAACAAACATTTTTTAACCTTCCGCAGGAGAAGCAACGGCGGCTATTGAAGGCGGGTTTTGAAGAGTTTTCTCGGGTGCCGGCGATTGACGCTTCCATTAGCAATATTATTAAACTTGCTGAGATTCCGCGCGGAAGTTTTTACCAGTATTTTGAAGATAAATATGATCTGCAGGCCTACTTAGTGATGCAGTTTTCGCAAAAGTGGTATCGAACTTGGCATCAGCTTTTGCAGGAACATCAGGGTGATTTCTTTGCAACAGTGCCGCTTTTGTTCAAGGATATTCTTGATATGATGCGGGATGAAAAGAATCATGCTTTTTGGAAGAATACCTTTTTCCAGTTCCGTAATTCAAAGGAAATGCGCAAGGCGCTCCACCAGCAACGGCGGTCAAAACACGGTGATGACCGTGAGTTGATTAATCAGCAAAAATTACGAATCGAATTGACCGCGCATAACTATGTTTTGCTTAACCGGCAGATCACAACGATGATGATCCAGTCGATCAGCATGTATTTTATGGCGGACCGCTTCAACGTTGATGATCCGTATCAGGAAGCGATTCAAAATTTTAATACCTTATTGAATTGGTTACAATTCGGAATTCAAGATCAAGGGGGAAATGCGGATGATTAATCTATTGAAGAAACGATTGCCGAAGTCGAAGGTTATCGGAGCAACGATTTTCATGGCGATTCAAGTCATAACGACGCTGTACTTGCCGACATTGACTTCGAATATCGTGAATAACGGGGTTGCGAAGGGCAATGTTCATTACATTTGGATGGTCGGCATTCAGATGATGATCTTCTCGCTGATCAGTGTTGCGGCCGCAGCGTTCAACGTTTATTTCTCAGCGAAAGGCTCGCAAAAGTTAGGCCAGCGGTTGCGCAGCGACGTCTATCGCAAAGTGATCAACTATTCGCATGATGAAATGAAACAGATCGGGACATCATCACTGGTTACGCGGACAACCAACGACATCATGCAGATTCAAAACGTAACGTTGATGTTTTTGCGGATGATGTTAATGGCACCATTAATGTTGATCGGGGCAAGCATTTTAGCTTACCGTCGGAGTGCAACGTTGACGACGATCTTTATTGTCATTTTGCCGTTGATCGCGGTCATCATGGCACTGGTGATTCGCTTTGCCGGTCCGTTATTCTTCGCAATGCAGAAAAAGACTGACCGGGTCAACCAGGTTTTCCGGGAAGGCTTGACCGGGGTCCGGGTCATTCGGGCATTCCGCCAAGATGAACTGGAACAGCAACGCTTTGATGAAGTCAACAAGGACTATACCCACAATGCGATCAAGGTTTACAACATTACCGGGTTAATGATGCCGTTAATGACTTTGATCATGAGTGCAACCAACGTCGTGATTACCTACTGGGGCAGTCATTTGATCGCCTTTCAAGCAACGGAAGTCGGGAACATGATCGCCTTTATTACGTATGCGGCTCAAATTTTGATGAGCTTTGCGATGCTTTCAATGGTGTTCGTTATGGTTCCCCGAGCCCAAGCGTCAGCCAAACGGTTGAATCAGATCTTGAACATGACGACGCCGATCACGGACGCCAAGGATCCGCAATCATTGGATCATCCATCTGCGCTTGAATTTGACAACGTGGCGTTCAAATATGCCGATGCCCAAAAGGATGCGCTTGAAGGGGTCAACTTTAAGCTGCATGCCGGCCAAACATTGGCAATCATCGGCGGAACTGGCTCAGGAAAATCAACGTTGATTAACCTGATTCCGCGGTTTTATGATGCTACTCAAGGTGAAGTCAAAGTCAATGGCGTTGATGTCCGGAACACGACGCTGCAGGCCATTCACCAAGCCGTTGCATTCGTCCCGCAAAAGGCGAACTTGTTTGAAGGAACATTGCGCGAAAACATGCAATTTGGCGATGCGCAGGCTTCAGATGAGCAGATCTGGCATGCCCTTGAGATTGCGCAAGCCAGTGATTTTGTAAAGGAACTGGACGGCCAGCTTGACGCGCACGTTGAACAGGGCGGCGCTAACTTTTCTGGCGGGCAGCGGCAACGGTTAGCGATTGCGCGCGCCTTGGTCAAGCAGGCTTCCATTTACGTTTTCGATGACTCATTTTCAGCATTGGACTTTAAGACGGATGCAAAGTTACGCGCAGCCTTAAAAACCGATGAAGAAATTCAAAAACACGTTGTGGTTATTGTTGGTCAGCGGGTTTCAACGATTGCCGATGCTGATTTGATTTTAGTATTGGATAAAGGCAAGGTCGTCGGTCAGGGGACCCACCAGGAATTACTCGCAACGAACAAGGTTTACCAGTCAATTGTGAACTCCCAGATCCGGGAATCAAAGGAGGGTGAGCAAAATGCCTAAACGGAATCGCGGTCCAATTGAAAAACCGCAACATTTTTGGAAAACAACGTGGCGGTTGTTGAAGTACATGAAGAATCAGATTGCGGCCATTTTAATCACGATGGCATTGGCGATCACCGCCCAAGTATTGCAGATTCGGACACCAAAAATTTTAGGTCAGGCAACGACAACGATTTTTGAAGGCGTGATGAAAGGAACGGCAATGCAAAAAGCCGGCATTGCGATGCACCACTGGCCGATCGATTTTCACAAAATTGGGCATATTTTGATGATCGTGATGGCCATGTATGTCGGTTCCGCCGTGTTAACGTTTATCCAGCGGGTCATCATGAACTACATGTCGCAACACACTGTATACAGCATGCGGAAACAGTTGAAACATAAAATGATGACGGTGCCGGTCAACTATTATGATACACACTCGAACGGGGACATTATCAGTACGGCGATCAATGATATGGATAACATTTCATCGACTTTGCAGCAAAGTTTGATGCAGTTAGTTACATCCGTTGTTCAGCTTGTCGGAACGTTATGGCTGATGTTGACGATCAGCTGGAAACTTACGTTGATCATCGTTTGTTCAGTGCCGTTAAGTATGATTTGTATCGGTATTATTGCGCCGCAATCGCAGAAAAATTTCGGCGCGCAACAAAAGCATCTCGGAATTTTGAACGGCGCAATCGAAGAAAACTACGCTGGTCAAAACGTGATCAAGAGTTTCAACCGCGAACAAAAGACGATCGATGACTTTGAAAAGGAAAACGAAGCCTTATACCAAGCATCATGGCGGGCGCAAATGGCTTCCGGGATTATGATGCCGATCATGTCATTTATCAGTAATCTGACTTACGTTTGCGTTGCGATTGTCGGTGGAATTCAAGTTACCAGCGGGCAGATTTCGTTAGGAAATGTGCAGGCGATGTTGCAATACACGACGAACTTCTCGCAACCGATTTCCCAGTTGGCCAACCTGGCAAACACGATTCAATTAACGATCGCCTCGGCTGAACGGGTTTTCGGCATCTTGGATGAACCAGATATGCAGGAAACGAGATCCGGCTTACCGGTTGAAAAAAATCCGGCCGGATTAATTGAATTTGAACACGTGAAGTTCGGTTATGACAATGCGCCGATTTTGATGGAAGATTATAATTTGACGGTCAAACAGGGGCATATGACCGCGATCGTCGGGCCAACCGGTGCCGGCAAGACGACAATCATCAATTTGCTTGAACGGTTCTACGATATTAAAGGCGGTTCGATTCGGTTAAACGGGGTCGATACGCGGGATATGACGCGGGAAGAATTGCGGTCCCACTTTGCGATGGTTTTGCAGGATACATGGTTATTCTCAGGCACGATTTGGGATAACCTGAAGTACGGGCGTGAAGATGCAACGGATGAAGAAATTCTGGCGGCTGCGAAGGCTGCCCATGTGGATGATTTTGTGGAACAATTACCCAATGGTTACCAAACCGTTTTGGATGAATCAGCCTCGAACATTTCGCAAGGGCAGCGGCAGTTGTTGACGATTGCGCGGGCGTTTGTGGCTGATCCTGAAATTTTGATTTTGGATGAAGCAACCTCAAGTGTCGATACGCGAACTGAATTGCAGATTCAACACGCCATGAACAAGCTGCTTGAAGGCCGGACGAGTTTTGTGGTTGCCCACCGGTTATCCACAATTCAGGATGCGGATAACATTATTGTGATGAATCACGGCTCGATTGTGGAAACCGGAACACATAACCAGTTATTGGCGAAGAACGGTTTCTACGCGGACTTGTATAATTCACAATTTGAAGGCAATATTCAGATGGATTAGGAGGAATGAACATGCACAAAAAATTAGGAATAATTTTAACCGCGGGGCTTTCATTGCTTCTAACCGGCTGCAGCAAGGTCAGTTTATCAACCACGGCGAAAACTTATTCACCAGATGAAATGGTTGCGGTTGTGAAAGGTCATACTGCTAATCACAATACGGTTACTTATCAAATTGATAATGGAACGAAACACAGCGTTAAGGTTCAAGATAAAACCTTTGTGATTCAGGTTCCAGCAAGTGATCAGCAACAAAAAGTGAAGATCACGGTCGCTCACGCTGGTCAGCAACAGCAGCAAACCGTAACGGTGAACGCGGCGAAAAAATTGGGTAACTACCAGCAAATTGTGCAAAAGTACAATCAAATGGTCGTCATGAGCAAGTTATCCCCGCAAGAGGTTCAGACGTTAAAGACAGCATCGGCCTTGAAGAAGGCGTCAAGCTCACCAAATCTGCAACTGATGCAGCAAATGAAGCAGGTGCAACAGGTTGAACAAAAGGCTCAGCAGTTGCAATCCACAACCAAAAGTGAACAACTCCCAGCGCAGTTCAGCGGAATTCACAATGTCGTGGATAATTCAGCTTATACGTTGCGGTTAAATGTGCAAAACAGCAACTTGATGGGGGCTACAATGATGATCCCGGTCAAAAGTTTTAAGGACAAGGCCCAAGCTCAACAATTCGGCACGGCGTTTGCACTTTTCAGTCAAGCCCTTGGCGCCAACGGCAAGCAGGTCATGCATGAATTTGAAAGCAAAACGAAGAATCAGGATAAAACCCAGACAACGTCGAAGACGATCATCAATCATGGAATCAAGTATTCGATCGGGTTTTCAACAACTGAATTATATGTGTATATTACGAAAGGATAGGAAGGTGTGACAAAACAGTAAAAACGAGCGTGGTGGAAGCAGAAAAGCGAATGAATCGCGCCAGCATAGATTCAGAGATTTTCGAATTAGCTTCGCGTCACCACATAGCTCGTTTGTTTTGGAACCTGATTATGGCAGAAAAAACAGAGATTGAGATTTTTTATGTCTCAACCTCTGTTCTTTTTAATATGTTGGTTTAATTTCCAATGCTTCTTGTTGACTAAAGTCAGCATCGGGATATTTCTTTTTTAGTGCCAGTAATAAGAAACGCTTTGCAAGGTTTCCGTTCCGGGCGAGAACTGGTCCGTGGAAGTATGTTCCAAAGACATTTTTGTAAATTGCACCTTCAGAACCATCTTGACCGTTATTTCCATGGCCTTCAATCACTTTTCCAAGCGGACGTTCGCCTTCGCCCAGAAACGTTACCCCGTTGTGATTTTCAAAGCCGTGGTATTCTTCGCCGGTTTCTTCATTTTTGATTCGGATATCGCCGATGAACCGGTTATTGATTTGGGTTTCAGTCCGGTGTGGCAATGCACCGACGCCCGGAATCTTTTTACCGTCTGCGCCAATATAATATTGCCCAAGCAGTTGATAACCACCGCAAACTGCAAGCATTGGTTTGTCATCGTTAATGAATTTTTTAATGGCTGCTGCTTTATTTGGCAGATCCTTTGAAACGATTGTTTGTTCATAATCTTGACCACCACCGAAAAGGGCGAAGTCGAATTTATCCGGATCAAAGTCATCATCTAAAGAAACGATTTGAACATCAATATCGGTATCCATTTGTTTGGCATAGTATTTCAAAACCAAAATATTGCCAATGTCACTATAAGTATTAAGCAAATCACCATAGAGGTGGGCTAAATTCAAATGATATTGCATTATTCCATTCCTCCTTTGATGTAACCTTCGTCAGCAAGCATCTTCCGTAATTGCAACATTGCGGTGTAGGTTGCCAAAACGTAAACGTGCTTTGTCGGCATTTGTTTGATATAGTTAACGGCTTCTTTCAAGTCTGGCCGTTGGGCAAAATGTTCTTCTGGAACCCCGGCAACGCGCATCCGGAAAGTAATGTCCTTGTACCGTTCACCACCGGTCAAAACAGATGGAATGTGGTCAAATGGCAATTCTTCAAAGCTGCCGTCCCAGATCCAGCTAGTGTCGATCCCATCAGCGTAATTCGCATTTAAAAGGAATGCCAATGAGAACGGGTTCTTGTCCGTTTTGATCATTTGCAATACCTGGTCAAGACCAACCGGGTTTTTAACAAGGATGATCGTTACATCTTTATCCCCAACATGGACAACTTCTTGCCGCCCGAAGATGTTTTTATCATCCGCACCAAGGGCTTTTGTGATTTCATGCGGCAACAGGTTGAATTCAGCTCCCACAGAGTATGCAGCCAGGGCGTTGTAAATGTTATACGTTCCGCCGATGTGAAGCGTAAATTCATGGTCATCGATCTTAACGGTTGATGATTGTGGCGTTTGATCCACGATCGCGTTCATCCGGTAAGTCAATTCTGGCCGTTCGAATCCGCAATGCGGGCAGAAATACTTTCCCAAATTGCCGTAGCTGCGGCTGTAATAATGAAGGATGTGGTCGCACTTAGGACACAAGACGCCATCCGTATTGGCTGGAGCTTTTTGATCCTGATCCGGTTGGTTGTCAAAACCAAAGTAAACAACTTGGTTTGGCAGATCCTGTAAATTGTGGAATAACGGTTCGTCCCCGTTTGCAATGATCTTAGCTTGCGGGTGCATCTTGATTCCTTGAAGGATCTTATTATATGTGGTGTAGATTTCGCCGAACCGGTCGAGCTGATCCCGGAAAATGTTGGTTAAAACGAAAGCGGTTGGGACAACGTACTGTGAAATGATCGGGACGTTGGCTTCATCCGTTTCCAAAACAGCGATTTTTTTACCGTTCTTGACTTTTTTAGCAGATAAAAATGTGCTGACGATTCCCTGCTTCATGTTTGAACCGCTTGGATTAGTCAAAATTTCCGGGTATTTTTGTTTAAGAACTTTAACTGTAAGGGCCGTTGTCAGGGTCTTCCCGTTGGTTCCGGTAACGATCACGATTTCATAATCCTTTGCGAGTTCCTTTAAAACGTCTGGATCAATTGCAAGGGTGATCTTGCCTGGAAGCGATGTTCCGCCATGCATTACATTATGCAAAAACCAGTAAGAAGATTTTCCGGCAGCAATTGCCAATTTACTTTTAAGTGCCATTGATCTATCTCCTAAAATTAAAATACTATTCGCATTTTATCATAATAGAATCTGAAATTCACTTTTATGTCCTTTAATTAATAGAAGCTTCAATAGGGATAAATTTTTGCTGGTCAAAGTCATAAAGGCCGCGCACCGTTAATTTTAAGGTTGGAATAACTGGCAACGCCAAGAACGATAAGGTAATAAATGGGTTAAAAGCAATCGGCCGGCTGATCGATTGGTATGCCGCAGTGATCGCGTTCAATTTTTGGGCAGTCTCTTTATATGAAAGATTTGACATCAACCCGCCGATTTGAAGCGGCAGGGTTGCCAGTTCATGGTGATTTGCAAAGACGGTGATTCCGCCGCCAACTTTTTGAAGATGCTGAATGGCAGCAAATAAATCCGCGTCATTTGTTCCAACGGCAATGATATTGTGGGAGTCGTGTGCGATTGAGGATGCGACGGCCCCGTGAGTCAAGTTGAAACCTTTCACGATTGCTTTGCCGATTTTGCCAGTGTGGTGGTGGCGTTCAACGACGACCATTTTAAGCTGATCGTTGGAAGGATCAGGACAGAAGTTTCCATTATGAATTGAAACGGGTTCGATTAGGTGTTCGGTTTCGATGTGGTTCGGAATTACCTGAATGATGTTCGCGGTAGTTGAATTTAGCGGAAGTTGGAGATCAGCTGGCGAAAGCGAAAAGTTCATTGTGTTTTTCGCAAAGGATAACGGTTGGGTATAAAAATCATGATTTGAAATTAAGTGGCCTTTTTTGATAACTTGGTGGATCTTAACATCATACGGGTCGTCTAAGACAACGATGTCCGCTTGATAATTCGGATTGAGGGCACCGATGAAAGGGGTTTGGTGAGCTTGCGCAGCGTTAAAACTTGCCATCGTATATGCTGTTTCAGGCCGCAAGCCGTGGTGAATTGCTTTGCGAATGCAGTCGTTGATCCCGCCTTCATTTAAAAGCGAGTCAACTAATTTATCGTCAGTACAAAATGCAAACCGGTTGGCGTTGGATTCATTAACTGCGCCGACGGTATTTTCAAGGTCGCGTTCAACGGTTCCTTCGCGCAAGAAAACGTAAAAGCCCTCATTAATTCGTTCTTGAATTTGCTGGATCGTAGTTGCTTCATGGTCGGTCGAAATTTGGTGTTGCCGGTAAACATCGAGTTGGTGCCGTGAAAGCCCAGACCCGTGCCCATCGATTTGCCGGCCGGCTTGAAGACAGTCGTTCAGTTTAGCAATCATATCAGGTTGATTCGACGAAATTGCTGGATAATCCATCACTTCAGCTAAGCCGCGGACAGTTGGATCCTGGTAAAATGGTTTCAGTTCTTTGACGGTCAAAGTTGCGCCGTTGTCTTCAAACGGAGTGCACGGAATACTGGAAGGCAGCATCGTATAAACGTCCAGCAGCGATTGCCGCGAGTCATCGATCATGTATTGAATGCCGTTTGCCCCAGCAACATTAGCAATTTCATGCGGATCGGTGAAGATTCCCGTTGTTCCCTGCGGCAGAATCACCTTGGCTAATTCACTTGGCGTCAAAAGGGAACTTTCAATGTGAACGTGGGCATCGATAAATCCGGGAACGATGTATTGCTCAGCATAATCAAGAGTCCGCCGGGCATGGAAGGCCGATGATTCGCCGGTGGCAATGATTTGCCCGTCATTGATCCAGAGGACATTCGGTTCGAATAGCCGGGAAAAGACATTTAAAACGTGGTTGTTTTTAATACATAAATCGATGGTCGTCATTACTGATCCTCCAATAATTATTTGTGTTTTGATGATATTGTTAATCTATTTTAACCTTAAAGGACTAAAAGACAATGAAATTTGTTAATTATTTTGAGCGAACTCGAAATAAATGTCCGAATTAATAATTAAAGCACCGAAAATTTTAAGTGAGGGAATGAATTTTGCCTTTAAATCGTATATACTTATTTAGAAAGACTTTTTTTATGGAGATGGGTTTATGGCACAGCTTTTTTTCCGTTATGGCGCAATGAACAGCGGTAAAACGATTGAAATCCTTAAAGTTGCTCACAACTATGAGGAACAGCACAAGCACGTTGTGATTTTAACAAGCGGGCTGGATAACCGGGATGAAGTCGGATATGTTTCAAGCCGGATCGGGTTACGGCGGCCGGCAATTCCGATTTTTGATGAAACGGATGTGTATGAAATTGTGGCTTCAAAACAGAACATCGACTGTGTGTTAGTTGATGAAGCCCAATTTTTGAAAAAACATCACGTGATTGAATTGACGCGAATCGTTGATGAATTAGGAATTCCAGTAATGACGTTCGGTTTAAAGAACGACTTTCGGAATCAGTTGTTTGAAGGTTCCGAATATCTTTTGCTATATGCTGACAAAATCGAAGAAATGAAGACCATTTGCTGGTTCTGTGCCAAAAAAGCAACCATGAACCTTCGAATCCATGATGGCAAGCCGGTTTATGACGGCGAGCAGATCATGATCGGCGGTAACGAAGCATATTTCCCGGTTTGTCGGAAACACTATGTTAACCCGCCGCTGGAAGAGATCCGCAAGGATATTGAAGAATAATATTTAATGGAGGACAAGATGGATAAGTTATTTGATCGTTTACAAATGCTTGAAGACCGTTACGAAGAGCTCGGCGAATTGCTTTCCGATCCGGATGTAATTGCTGATACGCAACGGTTCACCAAGCTTTCAAAGGAAATGGCCGATTTGCGCGAAACCGTTGAAAAGTACAACCAGTATAAAAAGGTTACGCAGCAGATCAAAGATGATGAAGAAATGTTGAATGCCGGTTTAGATGATGAAGAAATGGCATCAATGGTCAAGGATGAACTGGCAGATTCAAAGGCTGAAAAGGAAAAGCTTGAAGAAGAAATCAAGATTCTTTTGATTCCAAAGGACCCGAATGATGAAAAGAACATCATCATGGAAATTCGGGGAGCTGCCGGCGGGGATGAAGCAAGCTTGTTTGCAGCGGATTTATACAACATGTACACCCGTTATGCTGAAAAGCAAGGCTGGTCAGTTCAAATCGTTGATAAAACCCCAACTGAAGTCGGCGGTTTCAAGCAAGTTGTATTGCTGATCAACGGAAAAAACGTTTATTCGAAGTTAAAATATGAAAGCGGCGCTCACCGGGTTCAACGAGTTCCCGTTACTGAATCAGCTGGCCGGGTCCACACTTCAACCGCAACGGTCGGAGTAATGCCGGAAGAAGAGGACGTTGAAATCGAAATTGATCCTAAGGATATTCGGGTCGATGTTTTCCGGTCATCAGGTGCCGGTGGTCAGCATATTAACAAGACTTCATCAGCTGTTCGAATGACGCACTTGCCGACTGGAATCGTAGTTTCAATGCAAGACCAACGTTCACAGCAACAAAACCGGGAAAAGGCAATGCAGATTTTGAAAGCCCGGGTTTACGATTACTACAAGACCCAAGAACAAAGTGAATACGACGAAAACCGGAAGTCAGCCATTGGAACTGGAGACCGGTCAGAACGAATTCGGACATATAATTACCCGCAAAACCGGGTTACGGATCACCGAATCGGATTGACATTGAATAAGTTGGATAAGATCATGAACGGTGATTTAGATGACATTATTGATGCGTTAGTATTGTATGATCAAACTAAGGCATTGGAGAAATTGCAAAATGAATAATGCAGTAAATTATTTTAAGGCCCGTCAATGGGCTTTTTCTTTTATTGAAGCGCACGGATTGGAAGCGGATGCCGCTGATTTACTGTTGTGCGATCAGATGGGATGGAATGAAGCCCAACTGTTGATGCATTTTCGCGATCCAATGCCGGATGAGGAATGGCAGCAGTATCAGACAAACGTTCAAAAGTTTGTTGACGGTTGGCCAGCCCAATACCTTACGGGCAAGGCGTTTTTTTACGGTCTGCAGCTTAAAGTAACTGAAGCAACCTTGATTCCGCGCCCGGAAACGGAGGAACTGGTTGATTGGATCTTAGCGGATTATGATGAGCAGCCGATCAACTTGCTGGATGTTGGTACCGGAACGGGCGCAATCGGCTTGGCGCTTAAAGCTCAACGCCCAACCTGGGACGTAACGTTAAGCGATATTTCGACTGATGCGTTGGCCGTTGCCAAACAGAATGCGACGGTGCTAAATGAATCTGTCAAATTTGTCCAAAGTGATCTTTTAAATGACGTGGATGGAAAATACGATGTGATCGTTTCGAATCCCCCGTATATTGCTGAAGACGAACGGAAGTACATGGACCGCAGTGTTTTAGAACACGAACCGGAACTTGCGTTATTTGCACCGCATCACGGTTTGGCAATTTATCAGCGAATTGCTGCGGAATGTTCCTCGTATTTAAAACCGCATACCCGAATGTATTTTGAAATCGGGTTTCATCAGGGACAAGCGGTCAAACAAATTTTTGAAAAGCAGTTTCCGCAAGCAAGCGTTGAAGTGCGCCAAGATATCAATCATCATGACCGGATGGTGCGGGTCAAATTTTAAGAAAGGAAATCAAACGAATGGAAATTACTAAAATTTATAAACCAGATGAAGTTGCGCAAGCAGCAAAAGAAATTCAACTTGGAGAATTAATTGCGTTTCCAACTGAAACCGTCTATGGATTAGGGGCAGATGCAACCAATGAAAAGGCTGTTCGACGGGTTTTTCAAGCCAAAGGCCGGCCGGCAGACAATCCGTTAAACGTTACGGTGTGTTCAACGGCAATGGTTGAACGGTTTGTCGGAAAGATCAATGAATGGGGGCAAAAGCTGATCAAGCAATTTTGGCCAGGACCGTTGACTCTGATCTTTAAAACCTTACCGCATGCGTTAGCCCCAGTTGTTACGGGCGGCTTGCCAACCGCTGCCTTTCGGATGCCGGACAATCAAGTAACGCTGAAGATGATCGAATTGGCAGGGACGCCAATCGTTGGACCGTCTGCTAATTCATCAGGCAAGCCGAGTCCGACGACCGCTGAGCATGTCTTTCATGACATGGAAGGCAAGATTGCGGGCATCGTCGATGATGGACCAACTGCAGTCGGTGTAGAATCAACGATCATTGATTTAAGCGAAGACACACCGGTTATCATTCGTCCGGGGGCAGTTAGCACCCAAGAAATTGAAGATGTTCTTGGAACAAAAGTTTTACTGAAGGACAGCAAGGATGCAGCTCCCGCAGCCAAATACAAGCATTATAATCCGGATGCTCAAGTTTTGATGGTCAATGATCAAGATTGGGATCAAGTTGACCAATGGCTTAAAGATCAGGATCAAAAGGTAGCGGTAATGGCAACGGATAAGGTGTTAGCTTCGCTTTCAAATGCTGAACTTCAATTCAGTTTAGGGCAAGATGTGCAATCGGCAAGCAAAGAATTCTTTGCAGGGATCCGGCATTTAGACAATGATGAACATGCCAAAATGATCCTCGTTCAAAAGTTTCCAACAACCGGTTTAGGGGAAGCCTACATGAACCGCTTGGAAAAAGCCAGCGGAAATCAAACTTGGGGTTTAGAGTAGCAAAATTATTTAATATCCGATAAAATAGGACTGAATAAAAATTAAAGGAGATGTTTGAAATGGGAAAGTTTGAAGTTTTAGATCACCCATTAATTCAACACAAATTAACGATTATTCGAAACAAGGATTGCGGAACACGGGAATTTCGGGAAGTTGTCAACGAAATTGCCGAATTGATGGTTTACGAAGTTTGCCGTGATATGCCGCTTGAAGATATTGAGGTTGAAACCCCAGTTGCAACGGCCGTTGAAAAACGGTTGGCTGGGAAAAAGGTCGTTGTCGTTCCAATTTTGCGGGCAGGACTCGGAATGGTCGATGGCGTCCTTGAATTATTGCCAGCCGCAAAGGTCGGTCACATTGGAATGTACCGGGATGAAGAAACCCTTCAACCGCACGAATACTTTGTCAAGATGCCGGATCACCTTGATAAACGGGAAATGATCATCGTTGATCCAATGTTGGCAACTGGCGGCTCAGCCATTGCAGCCGTTGATGCATTAAAGAAGCGGGGCGCCAAATCAATTCGGTTTGTTTGCTTAGTCGCTGCTCCAGAAGGGGTCAAGGCTTTGCGGGAAGCTCACCCGGACATCGATGTTTACGCTGCTGCATTGGATGATCACTTAAACGAAAATGGTTACATTGTTCCCGGATTAGGCGATGCTGGTGACCGGCTCTTTGGAACAAAATAATAGCCGAATATTATAGCTGTTAATTAATCTATAAATTCTATTAATAAAGTTTAAGAAAATCAAAATGTGATTATACCGCGACTTTTTTATGACCATTTATATTTATAAAACGTTTACATTAAATTTTTAAAATACGTTTAATTGGTGGTGTTACGCCGTTAAATTGGTTTTGTATTTAATAAAAATGGTGGTATGATGAAAAATGTATTCAGAGATTGTCCATCTTTGGATCGAAATCATTTTATGGTTCGACCGTAATGTTTTCAACCTTATTACAATTGGAAAGAGGTGAGACTTGGTGTTTGATGACGGAAGTAAAATTGTCAAGCTATTCGGGCTCTCATTTAACGTCGGGAACTGTGTCGCCGGACTTGTTACAGCAATTATTGTATGTGCCGTTTTAATTTGGCTTTCACGCAACCTGCAGATGAAGCCGACCGGCAAGCAGAATATTCTCGAATGGATCGTTGATTTTACAAACGGAATTGTAAAGTCAGCGATTCCGAGTGCTCAGGGAAGTAACTATGGATTACTTGCGTTTTTACTCTTTGTATTTATTTTTGTTGCTAACCAATTAGGATTGATCATCCAGTTTGTAATTGGGGATGTTACATATATAAAGAGTCCAACTGCTTCGCCAATGACGACATTAACGTTGGCATTTATGGTTCTTGTTATTTCACATATTGCTGGGGTTAACCGCTTTGGGTTTAAAGGGTATGTCAAAAATACATTTTTAAGTCCAATGCCGGTATTGTTTCCAATTAAGATTTTAGAGCAATTTACAAACTTCATTACTCTTGCTCTTCGTCTTTATGGTAACATCTACGCTGGTGAAGTATTACTTAAGTTAGTTTTCCAAATGGCTCAATCTCATGGGATTTTAACATTTATCCCAGCAATGCCATTAGAAATGATTTGGCAAGGATTCTCCGTCTTTATTGGAGCAATTCAAGCCTATGTCTTTGTAACATTGGCAATGGTTTACATTTCACAAAAGGTCGAAAAAGAGGCCTGATATTTTAAGGAGGAATTATATTATGACAGGTTTAGCATTATTAGGTGCAGGGATTGCTGCGGGACTTGCTGCGATTGGTACTGGTGTTGGTAACGGAATGGTTATTTCAAAGATGTTGGAATCAATGGCTCGTCAGCCAGAATTAAGTGGTCAATTACGGACAAACATGTTCATTGGTGTTGGTTTGATCGAAGCTGTCCCGATCATTGCAATCGTTATTGCGTTCATGTTGTTAGTTAAATAACGATCTTTCATGAAATCCATAACGGATAGGAGGTGTCAATAGATGTATTCGACATTTTTACTTGGTGATGCAGGGGTACAATGGGGGGATTTCCTCTTCTACCTTATTATGTTCATTATCATGTTGCTGATCGTTAAGCACTTTGCATGGGGTCCTGTCACAAAGATGATGGATAAACGTGCAACGAAGATTTCAAACGACATTGATTCTGCTGAAAAGGCCCGGAAAGAAGCTGAAGACCTTGCTGCAAAACGGCAAACGGCTTTGGAAAACTCACGGACAGAAGCCGCTGGAATCATTGACCGCGCAAAACAAAACGGTGAACAACAAAAAGCTTCAATTGTAAATGCTGCAAATGAAGAAGTTAAAACAATGAAGGCCAATGCCAAGAAAGATATTCAACAAGAAAAGCAAGATGCTTTATCAAGTGTAAAGAACGATGTCGCTGAATTATCTATTGAAATTGCTTCGAAGATTATTCAAAAAGAACTAACACCTGAAAGTCAAAAGGAATTAGTTGATTCATATATTGAAGGGTTGGGAAAGCAAAATGGCAATAGATAATGCAACAATTGCACGTCGTTATGGCAATGCCCTTTTTGAAGTTGCTCAAGATCAAAATTCACTTGCTGAAACGGCAGCTGAATTAAATGGATTGAAAGCAGCTTTAAATCAAGAACCTGGATTTGTTAACTTTATGACAAGTCCGCAAATCGATGAAAAAGCAAAGAAAGATACTCTTTCTGCGTTAACTGCAAATGCTTCAGTATTGGTTTCTAATCTGCTCAACATGTTATTTGACTACCGGCGGATCAGTAACTTAGAAGCAATCATTGATGAATTTAACAGACTTTATGATCAAGAACGCAAAGTCGTTCGGGCCGTTGTACGGACAGCCGTTGAATTAGATGATCAGCAAAAGGATACCCTTGCAAAGAAATTTGCTGAGGTTGAAGGTGCAAACCAAGTTATCTTGGATGCAAAGGTTGATCCATCAATCATTGGTGGGGTTGTCATGCAATCTGAAAGTCATATTTATGACGGTTCAATTAAGACGAAGCTTGAAAAGATCAAGCGTCTGTTACTAAAACGTTAAAGAGGTGAGACTTTTATGAGCATTAAGGCTGAGGAAATCAGTGCTCTTATTAAGAAACAATTAGCAGATTATAAAGATGAATTATCTGTTGATGAAGTTGGTACTGTTACTTATGTTGGTGATGGTATTGCTCGTGCTAACGGTCTCGATAATGCCTTGTCTGGTGAATTGGTAGAATTTCAAAATGGAGTATTCGGAATGGCTCAAAACTTGGAATCAACAGATGTTGGGATCGTTGTTTTGGGTGATTACAAGGGAATCCGCGAAGGTGACACCGTTAAGCGGACAGGTCGGATCATGGAAGTTCCTGTTGGGGACGCATTGATTGGCCGGGTCGTAAACCCATTAGGACAACCAATTGATGGATTAGGCGAAATTAAAACCGATAAGACACGTCCAGTAGAACGGAAAGCTCCGGGTGTTATGGAACGGCAATCTGTTTCAGAACCACTTCAAACTGGGATCAAAGCGATCGATGCTTTAGTTCCGATTGGTCGGGGCCAGCGTGAATTGATTATCGGTGACCGGAAGACTGGGAAGACATCATTGGCAATCGATACGATCTTGAACCAAAAGGATCAAGATATGATTTGTATCTACGTTGCGATTGGACAGAAGGAATCAACTGTTCGTGAACAAGTTGAAACATTACGTAAGTTTGGCGCAATGGACTACACGATCGTTGTTTCAGCTGGTCCTTCAGAACCTGCTCCAATGCTTTACATCGCTCCATATGCCGGAGCCGCAATGGGTGAAGAGTTCATGTTCAACGGCAAACACGTTTTGATCGTTTATGATGACTTAACAAAGCAGGCTGATGCTTATCGTGAACTTTCATTGATCTTGAGAAGACCTCCTGGCCGTGAAGCTTACCCAGGTGACGTTTTCTATCTGCACTCACGTTTGCTCGAACGGGCTGCTAAGTTAAGTGATGAACTTGGTGGCGGATCAATGACTGCTTTGCCATTCATCGAAACAAAAGCCGGGGACGTTTCAGCATACATTCCAACTAACGTTATTTCGATCACTGATGGACAGATTTTCTTGGACAGTGATAAGTTCTATGCTGGGGTTCGTCCTGCGATCGATGCCGGAACTTCGGTTTCACGTGTTGGTGGTGACGCTCAGATCAAAGCCATGAAGAAAGTTGCCGGAACACTACGTTTGGACTTAGCTTCATATGCTGAATTGGAATCATTTACTCAATTCGGTTCTGACTTGGACGAAGCTACGCAAGCTAAGTTGAATCGTGGTCGTCGGACAATTGAAGTTTTGAAGCAACCGTTACATAAACCACTTCCTGTTGAAAAACAAGTTGTAATCCTTTATGCATTGACTCACGGCTTCTTAGACTCAGTTGTGATCGATGATATTACGAAGTTCCAAGATGGATTGTTTGACTACTTCGACAATAATCACAAAGACTTGCTTGACGAAATTAAGAAGACTGGTCAATTACCAGATACAGCAAAACTTGATGCTGCAATCAAGGATTATGCTGATACTTTCCAAGCAAGCAACAAATAGAAAGGGTGGTGAAGGCTGATGGCTGGTTCATTACAAAGTGTTAAGCGTCGGATCAATTCGACCAAGAAAACACAACAAATCACAAATGCCATGCAAATGGTATCAACTGTAAAATTGAATCAAATTCAAAGACATACAGCAAGTTATCAAGTCTATGCCGCCAAGATTCGGAGTGTAATCACTCATCTTGCTAAATCACACTTATTAGATAGTATCTCAGTAAGCAGCTCATCAAAGAAGAGCGATGATCCGATGAGTTCATTGGGAATGTTGCAACAACGTCCGGTCAAGAAGGTCGGAATTGTTGTGATCACATCAGATCGGGGCTTAGTTGGAAGCTACAACAGTACGGTATTAAAACAAACAATGACGTTGATTGATAACGTAAGCAAAGCTGACAACAAGAAAGATGACATTGTGATCTTAGCAATCGGTTCAACTGGTGCAGATTTCTTTAAACAACGCGGATTTAACATCGGATACGAATATCAAGGTGTTAATGATGTGCCGAAATTTAAAGAAGTTCGGCCAATTGTTCAAGCAATCGTTACGATGTTTACAAGCGGAGCATTCGACAAATTATACGTTTGTTACAACCACTTTGTAAACACCTTAACGTCAGAATTTCGTGCTGAACAGATGCTTCCAATTACTGCTGAAAATGTTGGTGATTTGGAAAATGACGGACTTGAAGAAGCTAAAGAAGGCCAAATAGCTCCAGCATACGATGCTGAACCTTCTCAAAATGCAATCTTGGAAGTTGTTTTGCCGCAATATGCTGAAAGCTTAGTATACGGTGCAATTTTGGATGCCAAGACATCCGAACATGCTTCAAGTTCAACAGCCATGAAATCTGCTTCAGATAACGCAGATGACATTATTTCAATCTTGCAATTGCAATACAACCGGGCACGGCAGAGTGCAATTACAACTGAAATTACTGAAATTACAGGTGCTCAAGCTGCCTTAGAATAAAATTAGGAGGAATTACGAATGAGTTCTGGTAAAGTAGTACAAGTTATCGGACCTGTTGTTGACGTTGAATTTCCTCTAAATGAATCTTTACCTGAAATTGACAACGCGCTTCACGTAAAACGTGAAGATGGTTCAGACTTGGTTCTTGAAGTTGCCCTTGAATTGGGGGACGGAGTTATGCGGACTGTTGCCATGGATTCAACTGATGGGTTGAAGCGTGGTGCAGAAGTTATTGACTCAGGTTCATCAATTTCTGTTCCAGTTGGTAAAGATACTTTAGGACGGGTATTTAACGTTTTAGGTGACACGATCGATAACGGTCCTAAATTTAGTGAAGATCATCGTCGTGATCCAATTCACCGCAATGCTCCAGCATACGATCAATTGAATCCAGGGACTGAAGTTTTGGAAACGGGGATCAAGGTTATTGATTTGCTTGCTCCATACATCAGAGGTGGAAAGATTGGTTTGTTCGGTGGTGCCGGTGTTGGGAAGACTGTTTTAATTCAAGAGTTAATTCACAACATTGCTGAAGAACACAGCGGAATCTCAGTATTTACCGGTGTTGGTGAACGGACACGTGAAGGAAACGACCTTTACTTTGAAATGAAGGAATCAGGCGTTTTAGATAAAACAGCCATGGTATTCGGTCAAATGAACGAACCACCTGGTGCCCGGATGCGGGTTGCTTTGACTGGTTTAACAATTGCTGAATACTTCCGTGACGTTGAAGGACAAGACGTTTTGCTCTTCATCGATAACATTTTTCGGTTCACTCAGGCTGGTTCAGAAGTTTCAGCCTTGCTTGGACGGATTCCTTCAGCCGTAGGTTACCAACCAACCTTAGCTACTGAAATGGGTCAATTACAGGAACGGATCACTTCAACTAAGAAGGGCTCAATCACTTCAATTCAAGCGGTTTATGTTCCTGCCGATGACTATACTGACCCTGCTCCAGCAACCACTTTCGCTCACTTGGATGCCACAACTAACTTGGAACGTTCATTGACACAACAAGGGATTTACCCAGCCGTAGACCCGCTTGCTTCAACCTCAAGTGCGTTGGCTCCTGAAATTGTTGGTGAAGAACATTACCAAGTAGCAACCGAAGTTCAACACGTATTGCAACGTTACCGTGAATTGCAAGATATCATTTCAATTCTTGGAATGGATGAATTATCTGATGAAGAAAAATTAACGGTTGCACGTGCACGGCGGATCCAATTGTTCTTATCACAAAACTTCCACGTTGCTGCTAAGTTCAATGGATTCCCGGGATCATACGTAACAGTTGAACAAACAGTTCAAGGATTCAAGGAAATTCTTGAAGGGAAGTATGATGATCTTCCAGAAGAAGCATTTCGGAGTGTCGGAACAATTGAAGATGTTGTAAAGAAAGCTAAGAAATTGGCAGCTAATGCTTAAGGAGGGAACGTCAAATGAGTGACAAACCTGAATTAACAGTATCTGTTGTAACTCCAGATGGGGAAGTATATGAAAAGAAGACGACTTTGGCAATCTGTAAGACTGGCGAAGGTGAACTTGGAATTATGCCGAACCATACTCCTGTTTTAGCTTCATTGGCAATCGATGAGGTGCGGGTTAAGACTGGAGAAGATCAATACGATGAAATTGCCATTGGCGGTGGATTCTTAGAATTTTCAAATAACGTCCTTTCAATCGTTGCTTCAGCAGCTGAAAGAAAAGAAAATATTGATACATCGCGGGCAGAACGTGCGCGTGACCGGGCAAAAGAACGGATCGAAAAGGCACAAAATGAACATGATGCAAAAGAATTAAAGCGGGCTGAAATTTCATTGAAGCGGGCTTTAAACCGGATCAAGGTTTCAGGCCATTAATGAAACTAAGCTTTTAACTAAACGTAGAGGTTATGACGAAAGTCATAGCCTCTTTTTCTATAATTTAATCATTTAATTACGAATATTAAGTTAATTTAAAAATTAATGTTATTTGATATAAAAGGGTGTATATTAGTTAGGTATGCAAGATATACTTATCATTAATATTGTTATCTAAAGGACAACTATGATATTATAATTGCAAACTGAGAGGTGAGGGGTTAATGAGACAAATTGGATTAAATGCGTTACTGACGATCATCAGTAACTTTACTTTTATCCTGATTACGTTTAAGATCTTGCGCGATTTGCGCCTGGATTACTATGTCAATAAGGAACGGCAACGGACGTTTCGGCTGTTTCTTATTTTGGTTTCAACGGCCCTGGGCTTTTTAGTAAGTCAGTTTTTCCTAAACTTCATCGATAGTGTACGAAATTTAGGATATCTATTGTAATGGAGGATTCGACTTGGAAAAAATTATTGTTCGCGGCGGAAACAAGTTAAACGGAACGGTTGAAATTGAAGGCGCAAAGAACGCGGTATTACCAATTTTAGCTGCATCAATTCTTCCAACTGAAGGCCGCACGGTTTTACATAACGTCCCGATTTTATCAGATGTATTTACAATGAATAATGTGATCCGCTTTTTAAATGTTAAAGTTGGATTTGATGAAGATCAAAGAGAAATTACGGTTGATTCAACCGATGAATTATCATATGAAGCACCATTCAAATATGTTTCAAAGATGCGGGCTTCAATCGTTGTTTTAGGTCCGCTCTTGGCCCGGGTTAAACATGCGAAGGTTGCAATGCCGGGCGGATGTGCAATTGGTTCCCGGCCGATTGATTTACATTTAAAGGGATTGGAAGCAATGGGGGCCAAGATCATCCGCAACGATGGTTACATTGAAGCAACGACCGATGGATTAAAGGGAGCAAATATTTACCTTGATTTTCCAAGTGTTGGTGCAACCCAAAACATTATGATGGCCGCAACCTTAGCCAAGGGAACAACGATTATTGAAAACGTTGCCCGGGAACCTGAAATCGTTGATCTTGCCAACTTCTTAAATAAGATGGGGGCCCACGTAACAGGTGCTGGAACAGAAACAATCAAGGTTGTTGGTGTTGATCACCTTCACGGGGTTGAACACACGGTCGTTCAAGATCGGATCGAAGCCGGAACATTTATGGTTGCCGCTGCAATCACCAATGGGAATGTTTTGATCAAAGATGCCGTTGAAGAACACAACAAACCATTGATTTCTAAGCTTGAAGAAATGGGTGCGCAAGTAATTCGGGAAGATGACGGTATTCGGGTAATCGGACCGGAAAAACTTAAACCGGCAGACGTGAAGACAATGCCGCACCCCGGTTTCCCAACTGATATGCAACCGCAAATCAGTGTTGCGCAGTTAGCAGCTGATGGGACAAGCACATTAACGGAAACAGTCTTTGAAAACCGGTTCATGCACCTGGAAGAATTACGGCGAATGAATGCCGACTTTAAGGTTGAAGGCAATGCGGCTGTCTTGAACGGCCCAACAAACTTTAGCGGGTCTGAAGTTGCTGCAACTGACTTGCGGGCCGCTGCTGCGTTGATCCTTGCTGGGTTAATCGCAAAGGGCATCACGCAAGTAACCCATTTGGAATATCTTGATCGGGGATACTGGCACTTTAATCAAAAGCTTGCTTCATTAGGTGCGGAAATCAAGCGGGTCGATGATATTACCGGAAACGAAATGAAGATCAACAGTGAAGTTAAAAATTAATCAAATTATTAAGTAATAAGGGGCTGGATTTTGGAACAGTCCCTTTTTTGGTACTAACAATTATCTTGATTTTACGTGAATTCAAAAATGATTCTATGGTATAATAATCAAGATATATCCTTAATTTTGAGTAATGATTATTAAAGGAGAATTGCTATGGCAAAAGACATTGGGATTGACTTGGGTACGGCCAATGTGCTGATCAATATCCAAGGTGAAGGAATTGTATTAAACGAACCTTCAGTAGTAGCTGTCAATTCAAAATCAAATAAGGTTCTGGCTGTTGGGTCAGAAGCTTATCAAATGGTTGGTCGGACACCAGGAAGTATCCGGGCAATCCGTCCGTTAAAAGACGGAGTGATCGCAGATTTTGATATTACGGAACAAATGCTTTCATACTTCATTAAGAAGTTGAATGTTAAGGGGTTCATGTCAAAACCAAATATTATGATCTGCTGCCCAACGAATACAACAGACGTTGAACATAAGGCAATTCGCCAAGTTGCTGAAAAAATTGGCGGCGGTCAGGTTTATTTGGAACTTGAACCAAAAGTTTCAGCTGTTGGAGCTGGTTTAGATATTTTCAAACCGTTTGGAAACATGGTCATCGATATTGGTGGGGGAACAAGTGATATTGCGTTCCTTTCATTAGGTGATATTGTTGCCAGCCGTTCATTGAAGATTGCCGGTGACCGGTTGAACATGGATATTTTAAACTTTGTAAAGAAGAAGTATAACTTACAAATTGGTGAACGGACTGCTGAAAAGGTAAAAATTGAAATCGGGACGGTTGTTCCAGGACACCGGAATGAAGAAATCGATGTTCGTGGCCGGGATACAGTTTCAGGACTGCCCCGGACAATTACCTTGAAGTCTGACGATGTTGAACCAACGTTGAATGAAACCATGATGAACGTTGTTGAAGCAGCAAAGGATGTCTTAGGAGTAATTCCGCCTGAACTTGCAGCCGATATCATCGATCATGGAATCATGATGACGGGTGGCGGTGCATTGCTTGACGGCATGGACCAATTACTGATGGATAATTTAAACATTCCGGTTAATATTTCAGATACACCGTTAGATGATGTTGCTGTCGGAACGGGAATTTTGCTTGAAAAAATTCTTGGCAGCGAAAATCAAAAGAGATAATCGAAATGTTTAAACGTATTTTTACGTGGATCATCCATCAGTATCAACGGTTTATTTCACCGTTGTTTCCGCCAAGTTGTCGGTATTACCCGACATGTTCGAACTATGCTTTGCAGGCAATTCAAAAGTTTGGAGCATTGAAAGGCGGCTTGATGGCTGCAGCGCGCATTTTACGGTGTAATCCGTTTGTAAAGGGTGGATATGATCCCGTTCCAGATCATTTCAGCTTGCAGCGAAATGAAAGCTGGAAAGATGATCCCAATAAAAATTTCTTTTACAATGAAGAACATTTAAATAAATAACTTTAAGGAGGTAAGCGTGTGTCAAAAAAAACTAAAACGATTGAATTAGTTGAAGATGAAAAGGTAATCAATGGGGTAACGGTTGCTGAATTAAAATTAGGTGAAAAGTCTTTGGGAACGGTCAAACCTGAAGATGATAAGTTTACTGCCAGTCTTCCAGATGGTGAAAAGTTCAGTGTGAAAAGCCATTCAGAAGCAGTTAATATTTTGATCAGTCATTACCATTTACACTCATAGGATGATTACGCAAAGGAGCTTTTAAATTGGGTAATACGAAAAATAACCGGCGGGTAAAAAGTAATGATGACCGGATCGACTGGGGAATCATTTTCTCAGTTCTTGTTTTAGCCGTAATCGGGATGCTTTCAATTTACGTTGCTGTTAAGCACGATACAAGTAATGCGAGTGTAACTAAAACATTAGTCTCACAAGCAATGTGGTATGTCTTCGGAATCATCGCGGTCGTGATCATCATGCAGTTTGACGCCGAGCAGTTATGGAAAGTGGCTCCGGTTGCTTACGGCATCGGAATCACACTGATGTTCCTGTTGCTTTTCCTGTATAGTCGTTCGTATGCGGCTCAAACAGGGGCGAAAAGTTGGTTTGCAATCGGATCATTGACTTTCCAGCCGTCTGAAGTGATGAAACCCGCGTATATTCTGATGCTGGCGCGGGTAATTGCCGAGCATAATTCCTTGTATCCGGAGCATACGATTGAAACGGATTGGAAGCTGCTTGGTAAAATGTTTCTCTGGACGTTGCCGATCGTTATTTTGTTAAAACTTCAAAATGACTTTGGGACAACGTTGGTTTTCTTAGCAATTTTCGGCGGAATGGTTTTAATTTCCGGGATTTCATGGCGCATCATTGTTCCAATCTTTGGGGCATTCTTCGTTATTGGAGCAATCGCAATTTACTTTGCGGTCTTTAACCGGGGAGTGCTGTTGCACTTAGGATTCCAAAACTACCAGTTCCAACGGATTGATGCTTGGTTGCACCCCGAAGATAACACGACCGGTTCAAGTTACCAGTTATGGCGGAGTATTGAAGCCATTGGTTCTGGTCAGTTATTTGGAAAAGGGTTCAACGTTTCAAACGTTTACGTTCCTGTTCGGGAATCTGATATGATTTTCTCGGTTATCGGGGAAAACTTTGGTTTTATTGGTGGATGTGTCTTGATTTTCATCTATCTGTTATTGATTTTCCAAATGGTTCAAGTAACATTTGAAACCCGGAATGAATTTTACGCATACATTTCAACCGGGGTTATTATGATGATTTTATTCCACGTATTTGAAAACATTGGAATGAGTATCGGATTACTTCCGTTAACGGGGATTCCATTACCATTTATTAGTCAAGGGGGGTCTTCGTTGATCGGGAACATGATTGGGATCGGCCTGATCATGTCGATGAGGTATCACCATAAGAGTTACATGTTTAGTAATAATTCAGATTTTAATTAAGGTGTGACAAAACGTTCAAAACGAGCGTGGTGGAAGTAGAAAAGCGAACGAATCACGTCAGCGTCGATTCGGAGGTTTTCGAACTTCCAAGTAGCTCGTTTGTTTTGGAACCCGATTATAAAGAAGGTTGCGGCGCAGGTCGCAGCCTTTTTTAATGCGTTTAATTTCTAAAATATTTCGATAACCTTTATACTTAGAATAGTAATTTATGGAATAAGAGGAATTAAAATGGATAGCGATCAACTTACAGAATTAATTTTAGCTTTGCAAATGATCAAGGGCGTTGGTCCGAAGACGGTGTTGAAGTTTTTTGATACCGTTAAGCCGCGGCTGATTTTGGAAAACTTCCGGAACATGCACCGTAATTCAACGATTAACCGGCGCATTAACGAAGGCGCTCTGGATTATCAAAAATGGAAAAACATGCTTGCGGATGCCCGGAAATTAATGGAAAAGACTCGCAGTTATGGAATTCAAATCTTGAATTATCAAGATGCAGATTACCCGGATAACTTGCGGAGTTTGAATCATTATCCGTTGATTATTTACGTCAAAGGAAACGTTAAGGCTCTTCAAGGACCGTCAGTAGGTTTTATCGGAACCCGGCGGCCAACGGAACTTGGTTACAAAATGGCGGAACGGATGGCATATCAGTTTGCCAAGGATGGGCTGACCGTGGTTAGTGGATTATCCGTTGGAACGAATACGGCGGCCCACACCGGCGCATTGAAAGCCGGCGGAACAACGGTTGCAATTTTAGGTCATAGTTTGGAACAACCAATTTATCCGAAAGAAAATAAGGATTTTGCTCAAGAAATTATTGATAACGGTGGCGCATTAATGTCAACCTACAGCCTGGGGGCAATTGTCCGGCGTCAATTCTTAGCAGCCCGTGATGAATGGGAAAGCGGTCTTGCTGACGGTTTGGTGGTTGTTGAAACCGACCAAAACGGGAAGACGGAATCTGCGTTGCAACACGCCTTCAAACAGGGCCGGCCGGTTGGAATGCTTGACCACAGTCAATGTCCGAAAATCGATGATGTTATGAAAATCGAACAGGCAATCGGAAACCAGGAATTTATCCGGAAAAAACGGGCAATGCCGTTATGGGATATTGATAGCCTTCATCGGTTTGAAGCAACCATGGCAAAATCACGTGAAGAATTTTTAAAGAAGAGCAAGCGGCATAAACGCCTGGCTGAAATTCGTCTTTTTTAAGGGCAATTGGGTGCAGATGATAATAAATTATGCTATACTTAGGTTTCAAGTTATGTACGAACAAAATTTTAAACAAAAGGTGATTAAGTAAATGGATAGCAAAAAGAAATTACATATTGCATTATTCTTTGGCGGAAACTCATCTGAACATGACGTTTCAAAGCGTTCGGCTCACAACATTTATGACGCTTTAGACAAAGATAAATACGAAGTTTCAGTCTTCATGTTTACGAAGCAAGGCTTCTTACTTGGTAACAAAGACTCTCTTCGGATTTTCAATGGCGAACCAGAGGATGAAGTGGTTGCAGAAGCAACGAAGGACGTTGACTTTTCAAATCCGTTAGCAAACATCCAAAACTTATCTGAAGTAAAGGATGTTGATGTCTTCTATCCGGTAATTCACGGAAACATGGGGGAAGACGGGACGGTTCAAGGCCTTTTCCGCTTGTTGAACAAGCCATGGATCGGAAGTGGAATTGCTTCATCAGCTAATTCATTTGACAAGGACTTAACCAAGCAATTATTGACATTGCACGGGGTTCGGAACACGAAGTACTTTGTGGTTACGCCCGAAACAGTTGATGAACATCCATACAGCAAGGCTAAGGAAGAATTGGGCGACGTAATGTTTGTTAAACCTGCTCGTCAAGGTTCTTCAGTCGGAATCAACAAGGTGAAGACCGAACAAGAATATAACGATGCGATTCAAGAGGCCTTCCGTTACGACTACAAGGTAATGGTCGAAGAAGCTATCAAGAATCCACGGGAAGTTGAATGTTCAGTTCTCGGAAACCGCGATCCAAAGTACTCAAAGCTTGGTGCGGTTGATGTTAACGGGGATGAATTCTACGACTACAACAACAAGTTCGTTGATGCTTCAGGCGTCGTCTTCAAGATTCCAGTTGATTTACCAGAAAAATTAACAAAGGAAATCCAAGAAATGTCAGTTAAGGCATTTAAAGCCTTGGATAACCGTGGTTTAGCCCGGATGGACTTCTTAGTTGATGAAAATGATGTTCCATACTTAGGTGAAGTAAACACTTTGCCAGGCTTTACCAACATTTCACTTTACCCTCAATTATGGGAAGTTTCAGGAATCAGTTATTCGGATTTAATTGATAAGTTGATTCAACTTGCAATCGGCGAATTTAACGACAATGCTAAACTTCACTATGACTTTACTGAATTAGGTTCAGAAAAATTAGGTAAGGGATTATTAGACAAGAACGGAAAGCACCGTGATTAAAAAAATAAGCTGTGATTTTATATCACAGCTTATTTTTTATTCTTCAAACTTGTTAAACGTTGAGTGGTAGATATTCATCACTAACCAGATCAATGCTTGGAAAACGGCAATCAAGATGACAAAGACCAGCATGCGGATATTCCACATTTGGATCAGATCGTTGATTACGCCGTGCGGATTTATGAACAGGTAAACGGTGTGCAGCCGTAAGAACCGACCAATGTAAACCCCGATCGAAGAAGCAAGAATCAAAATCCCGACGATCGAAATTTCAAAAAACGGACTGTTCTTTTTGAACCGCTTGGCGATCACCTTGCTGACGCATGAGAGACTCCAAACACCAAAAAGACTGGACATCAAAGCACTGAATACTAAGTTGCCATAGTGCCACCAAATGCGCAGCTTAAAGACCATTAATCCAGTAACGGCATTGTAAGGATTGATTTTTGCTAAGTGGAAGAGGTCAGTTAAAACGTATGGGGCATTTGGATAAAATAGCAGCCACAAAATAAAGAGGATGACGAACAACCAGCGGGGCTGTTTTTCATTGATGTGCATTCCAATTTCAATCGGAATGTATGCCAGAAAAGTATTCAGCAGCAGGAAACTGTATAATGCTTTGCCTGATGCGATTACGCCGCCAATGTACAGCATGTAGAAGATAAACAGCAGCCGTACGATCCATTGAACTTTTTTATTCATTGAAAACACCTCGGCTCGAAGAAAGTTCAAAAAGTATCATTACCATTGTACCAATTTTGGAATTGCTTTGCAGGTAAAAAAATCAATTTAATGAATAGTTAATAAGAATTAACTGTTTGTTGCGGTTTCTTAAAATTATTTTCATGATACAATTATAGTATATACGCTGAACGAGGAGGACAAAATGGGATTCTTAAGCAGTATTTTTACCTGGCAACATTTTATCAACTTGTTGGACATTGGTGTTGTCTGGTATGCAATTTACAAATTGATGATGCTTTTACGCGGGACAAAAGCAGTTCAACTTTTCAAAGGCGTTTTGGTGATCATCGTTATTAAGTTGATCAGTTGGTATTTAGGACTTCGGACGGTTTCGTGGATCACCGACCAGATTATCAATTGGGGAATTATTGCGATCATCGTAATTTTCCAACCCGAAATTCGGCGCGGGCTCGAACATCTTGGACGCGGGTCGCTGTTCTTTAATAATAAAAAGAAACAAAATGAAGCCCAGGAAAAGATGATCCAAGCCCTTGATAAGGCGATTCAATACATGTCAAAACGGCGGATCGGGGCTTTAATGACGATTGAAATGAATACCGGGCTTGAAGATTACATTGAAACGGGGATTCCGTTGGATGCGGATGTCAGCGGTGAACTGCTGATCAATATCTTTATTCCGAACACGCCGTTGCATGATGGCGCGGTAATTATTAAGAATAACCGGATTGCGGTTGCAGCTGCATATTTGCCGCTTTCAGAAAGTAATTTGATTCCAAAAGAATTAGGAACGCGGCACCGGGCAGCCGTCGGAATCAGTGAAGTGACGGATGCGTTGACGATCGTTATTTCAGAAGAAACCGGGGCAGTTACGATCACGAAGAACAACGAATTGATTCGGAACTTGACCCGGCAAGATTATTTAAAGTTGTTACACAATGAATTAGTTCCGGCAGAAGAGAAGAAGCAAAAGAATGTCTTTGTCCGGTTCTTCAGTAAGATGAAAGCCCGCAAGGCAAACCGGAACAGTCACGCAGCAGGCCATACAGCTCATAAGAGGGGGCGGAAACATTGAAATTCAGTAAATTGTCAAACACGAAATTTGTATATTCCATTATTTCCTTGATTTTTGCATGCTTCCTCTTTGGGTATGTAATAACTGATACCGGGGCAAACACGAATGGGGCAGCGAATAAAGCCACCTTGTCGACCCAAAAGTCAGCAACGGTCACGGTGCCATTGAAGGTGAATGTCAGTTCCAAGTATTTTGTTGAAGGTTATCCGGAAAACGTTAAGGTTAAGATCAACGGTCCGGCAGCCCTTGTTCAAACGGCAGAAAATACTAAAAACTTTCAAGCGTATGCTGACTTGGAAGGCTTAAAGCCTGGAAAACACACCGTTAAGTTAAAAGTTTCAGGCGTTAGTCACGAATTGAGCGCGAACGTTCAACCTGAAAAAGTGACGGTTACGATCAGTAAGAAGGCAACGGCAACCTTCCCAATTCAAGTCCGGTTTGATTCAACCTTGATCGGGAACGGCTACGCTGCCGGAATTGCGTCCAGCAACTATTCACGGGCGAAGGTGATCGGTTCGCGCAGCTCGATCAGTGCGGTAACAAACGTGGTCGCCAATGTTAGTTTGCCGGAGGGCGTTCAGCATTCAGTTACGCAAAACGTAACGCTTGAAGCGCTTGATGAAAATGGAAAACCGTTAAACGTCGTAATTGAACCAACATCGGTTAAGGCAACGGTTCCGATCTATGCGGCAACAACCACCAAGAAGGTCAATGTCCACCTAGTTGCAAGCGGCGGCGGGGATAATACTAAGAATTACAGTTTGTCGACGGATACGAAGACCGTAACGGTAACCGGAACGAAGCAGGCATTGAGCCGGTTGCAAAGTTTGAATGTTGCTGTTCCGGTTAGCGGGGTAACCTCGAATACAACGAAGACGGTGCCGATTGATACCATTCAAAACGGGATCATCGCTGTTAGCCCAAGTTCAATCAATGTTCAGATCACGGTTTCGGGACAGGAAAACCAAGATTCGACGCAAAATATGAAAGATAATGGGCAGCAACCAACGCAAAATAGCCAGAATACAACGTCAAAAATAAGTAATACTCAAGGTCAAGGCAATTAACAATTTCCAATTTTTGATATAATAACCTTGTTAATTTTAAAGAATATTATAACATTTGTGCCTAAAAGTTAAGACATGGTAAAGAAGAACCCTTATCAGATGACGAAGTATTAATCAGTGATTACACTTATTAGTAGAATTAGGTATTAGGAGAACAAAAAATGAGAAGTAAGAGTTACATTGGAAAGCGATTCAATCGAATCAAATTATATAAAAAAGGTAAGATGTGGGTTGCAGCTTCAATTACAGTATTTTCATTGGGAATTACTGGAACTGTAGCTCATGCTGATAATTTAAATGCTACTGTATCAAGTAGTTCAGTTTCACAAAAATTAATTGAAGGTTCAAGCTCAAACAGGGTAAAAACGACATCCCAAGTTATCAATTCTTCAAAACAGGAAACTGCTAGCTTAAAAACATCATCAAAAGCAAAAGTTGCTGAAACGACAAGCCGTTTAAGTTTAACGTCAAGTAGTTCGCAACAAACCCAATCGAGCTCACTTAGTGAACAAACAAGCAGTCAAAAAAGTTCAAGTTTAACTGTTAGTGAAAGTAGTTCAAATTCGAAGGGTGCGTCAAGTGCTTCAAAGAGCATTTCTTCACAAGGACGGGTGTCAAATTCTTCATCAACTTTAACTAAGGGTGAAGTGCGTCCAGAAAACGGAAACGAAACTAACGGCTCAACGGATAATCTTCAAGTTATTGGCGAAAAAGGGGAAAACGCTTTAAATAACTTAGAATTACCGGATAAAGAGAAGCTTTTAAATAATCAGGACTTAATTAATAAGTTAAAAGATATGCCGGCAATTGTAAATCGTGAAAACGATAAAAATAATCTTGCAGCTGCAGCTACCTCAGCAGGAGATAATGCGCGGGGGATGTTTGATGACGCAAGTGACTTCGATCACTTTGGTAATTGGACGATTTACTTCCAAGACGAATATGAAAATGAAATTTATCCAGTTGATGGGTATTCAAATGCCGGACCAAATTATGTTAACCGACAAGTTACAAAAGATGTTAACAACATCATTGATGAAGGTTATGAATATGTTGGAATCGATTACACTCAATCGTATGCATTTGATACAATTAATGGTTATTACACATTCATTACTTTAGTCTTCAAAAAACTTCCGCCACAACCAGGTGGAAAGGTTACTGTTAATTACGAAACTCAGGATGGTAAACTTTTGGGAAGTACGACAGCTTCTTATCAAACTCTAGGCGGTGAAACGGATCCAGAACCACACGTTAATGATGTTTATACTTCTGTAATCAAGAAGTTTAAGGGATACCATATTGCGGAAGTTCCTAGCAACGCTTACGGAACAGTTACAGCAAGTCCCCAAACAGTAACGTATATTTATCAGGCAGATACTGAAACAGTAACAATTAACTTTGTTGACCAAAGTGACGGTGATTCTTTGGTTAAACAAGTTCATGTTTCAGGTAATTATGATACAACTGCTAACTTTGATGTGAATAGTTATGTTAGTCAACATCTTAAAGGATACGAAGTTGTTTCAAGTAATTGGCCAACAACAGGGGTTCTTTTGGGAGCAGATAGTTCGTCACAGGCTCCATATCAAGTTGTTTTAAAACATAAATTAACAACTACAACCCAGACAAAGACAGTTACACAAACAATTAACTATCAATATGAAGACGGGAAACGGGCATTAGCTCCAAAAGTAACAAAGATTACTTTTACCCGGACAGTTACAACCGATGATGTTACAGGACAGCAGACGTTTGGCACATGGCAAACGTCTAGTTCGACGACCTTTCCATCAGTAACGGCGCCAACGATTGTAGGGTATACGGCTTCACCTGCTGAAACGTCAGCCGTTGTCGGAGTAAATGCCGACAGTTCTGACAATGTTCAAACAATTGTATATCAAGCAAAACAAGAACAAATTACGTTAACCTTCTATGATATGGATGAAGGAAAGATTCTACAGCAAAAAACATTTATAGGGACTTATGGCTCAACACCTAATTTTGATTATCAAAGTGTTATCCAAAGTTACGAAAAAGATGGGTACCATGTGGCTTTAGATACAATTCCTTCAACTGGTTTAACGTTTACTGATAATAATAATCAAAACTACGAAGTTGACCTGACCCACACATATACTGTTTTACCTGCAGGAGCTAAAAATCTGGTTAATGTAATTAAGCGGACGATTCACTACGTATACCCAGATGGATCAACTGCTAAACCAGATGTTGTTCAAACGGTTACGTATACTCGTGGAGCCAAGAAAGATAATGTTACTGGCAATATTATCTATACAGATTGGTCAACGAAAGATAATCCTGATTTTCCAGCAGTTCAGTCACCGGCCATCTCAGGTTATACGCCGAACCAGGCAAGTGTCCCAGAACAAACAGTATCTCAAGGAAGCAGTAACGTTATCGTAATGGTTATTTATGAAAAGAATCCAACACCTCAAAAGCCGCAGTCACCAACGAAGACAACGGTTACAGAAACGATTCACTATATTAGTAATACAGGAGTAACATTATTACCAGATACGGTTGTTAAGAAAACGTTTACACGAAAGAATAGTTCTGCTGCATGGACAACTAAAGATGGAACGACTTTCTCAGCAGTTACTGCACCACAAATTACTGGGTATACTCCAAGTATGACGCAAATTCCTGCAGTTACAGGGATTACGGCCACAACAGGTAACATTGTTAAGACAATCGTTTACACTCCAGTTCAAGATACGATTACGATTAACTATGTTGATCAGACCGAAAATGGCGAAGTTATCCATCAAGATACATTAACAGGATCATATGGTTCAACGGCTGATAATCCATCGCAAGCAGAAATTAAAAAATTGGAAAGTGAAGGGTATGAGGTTGAAAATAATGGATTACCAGATCCAACAGCAACCAGTTTCACCTTTACTACTAACCAAACGTATACAATTACTTTTGCGCATACTTACGAAATAAGCCAGCAGATTCAAACGGTTACTGAAACCATTAATTATCAGTACAATAACGGTACCAAAGCAGAAAATTCTTACACTAAATCATTAACCTTTACTCGTCAACAAACGACAGATAAAGTTAACGGTGAAAATACGTACGGTCCATGGTCACCAACAACGGGGTCTTTCCCAGCAGTTACAAGTCCTGAAATTACGGGGTATACTGCAAGTCAAAAAGTTGTTAATGAAATTGATAATGTTGATGGAAGTACTGCCAGCATTATTAAAACGGTTATTTATACACCAGTTCAGGAATCAGTAACGATTACGTATATGGATGATACGTCAAATAGTGTAATCACAACGGTTACAATTTCTGGTGGATATGGTACAAAGTCAGATTATTCAACGGCGGCCGATATTAGTAAATTGGAATCTAGGGGGTATGATTTGGTATCAGATGGATTCCCGACAAATGGGATCATTTTTGGGAAGAGTGAAAGCAACTATGTTGTTCACATGAAAGATAAAATGGTTTCAAGTGAAAATACAACAACGGTTACCCAAACAATTAATTATGTCGATCAAAACGGGAATCCATTAACAACTGCCCATACGGCAAGCGTTACGTTTACCCAACCAGTTGTTACTGATAAGGTTACAGGGCAACAAACTTTAGGCTCGTGGACACCGGCAACCCAAACATTTGCTCCAGTAGCATCGCCAAAGATCACTGGTTATACTCCAGAAAAAGCTGAAAGTGATTCAGTAACAGTTGATGCCCCAACGGCAACAACTACACCGCAAAATAATGTTCAAAATATTACGTATACCTTGAATAAGGAAAAAATTGAAGTTCAATTTATCGACCAAACAACAGGGGACGTTTTAACGACTGAATATGCAACTGGTGATTATGGGACACGGTCAACCTATACACCGGTTAGAACGATGATTAAGTACATCAATGAGGGTTATAAGCTAGTATCAAGCAACTTCCCACTTGGTGGAATTACGTTTAACCAGGATGGCGTTGTTCCAGTTTATAAAGTCGTTTTGGCTCATAATACTAGAACTGATACGGTTACAAGCAATCCAGACAATATTCCAACAGACCAGTTAAGCGACAGTGTTACAGAAACAATTACTTATACGTATGCAGATTCTGGAAAACAGGCAGAATCTCCAAATACGCAAACAATTACGTTTACGCGTTCTGCGACAGTTGATATGGTTACACATAAGGTCCTTTCATACTCTGATTGGACTGCTTCACAGAATGGATTTAATGCTGTAACTTCACCAAAGATTACGGGATATACTGCGAACCCACAAGTTGTTTCGGCAGTAACGAATGTAACGGCTGGTTCAAAGAATATTACGGTGGGGGTAACTTATACTCCAAATCAAGAAACAGCAACGATTCAATATGTTGATCAAACGACTAATAAGGTCTTAAATACAGTAACAGTTAATGGTGTTTATAACGGAACAACGGCATATGATCCAACTTCAGTAATTCAAAGTTATGAAAAGCAAGGATACGTCCTTGTAAAGAATGGCGTTCCCGCAGACGGAATTACGTTTACTCAAGATGGAACACCACAAGTGTACACAGTTACGTTGAAACACAATATTACTCAGGATACACCATCAGATAATCCGGATAATATTGCCAACTTATCAGACACTGTAACTCAAACAATTACCTACATTTATGGATTAAATACGGGTAAAGCAGGTCAAACAGCGGCTCAAACGAAGACGAATACGGTTACATTTACTCGGAGTGCATCATATGATCACGTAACAGGACAAACAACATATAGCTCATGGAATCCTGAAAGTGGAACATTCCCAGCAGTTGCTTCACCGGAGATTGCAGGATATACACCAAGTGCAGCCTCATCAACAGCGGTAACAGTTACGCCAATGGGAGCAAATAATGCGCAAACAATTACGTATAACGCTAATAAGGAGTCAGCAACTGTTCAATACATTGATCAAACCGATAACAATTCAGTTATTAAGACTGATACGGTTAATGGAGTATATGGACAAACTGTATCTTATGATGCAACAGATGAGATCGAGACGCTTGAATCTGAAGGGTATCAATTGGTTTCTGACGGCGTAAAGAATGATCAAATTACATTAACTGATGGAACAAGTCAGGTATATCAAGTTGTCCTGAAGCACGCAACGCGGACGGATACTCCAACAAGTAACCCAGATAATTTACCATCAGATGATTTGCAGAAGACGGTTAGTGAAACAATTAACTATGTTTATGGTAAGGATGCAGGATCACTTGCAGGCAAACAGGTCGCAGATCCAGTTACGAAGACGGTTACGTTTACCCGTTCGGCAACAGTGGATCAAGTAACCCATAAAGTAATTTCTTACGGGTCATGGACCCCAGCGACTGGAGAATATCCAGAAGTATCATCTCCAGAAGTAACGGGATACACACCGGATCAGTCAACGGTTGCTGCGGTGGATAATATCACTCCAAATTCAAGTAATTCGACGGTTACAGTAACGTACCATCCAAACCAAGAAAAATTCACGGTTCAATTTGTTGACCAAACTGAAAATAACAAGGTATTGGACACAGTTACTGAAACGGGAGCTTATGATACTACGTCAACATATTCTCCTGAAAGTGAAATTGAATCGTATGAAAGTCAAGGATACGTATTAGTTTCTAATAAGTACCCAACGGGCGGTTATACCTTCAATCAGGATGGAACGGATCCGGTCTTTACGATTACTTTGAAGCATGATATTACTCAGGATACACCAACGAATAATCCAGATGGAGTTACTGGATTGTCAAGCACAGTTAACCAAACAATTAATTATGTTTTTGGTTCAAATACTGGGAAATCTGGACAGACGGCCGCTAAATCAAAGACAACCTCTGTAACATTTACCCGGAATGCTTCATATGACCATGTAACTAAACAAACAACTTACGGGTCATGGACGCCGGCAAGTAGTGAATTTCCATCAGTAACCTCGCCAACGATTACAGGTTATACACCAAGTGCAACCTCATCAACGGCGGTCACTGTTGAACCAAATGATAAGAACAATAATCAAACAATTACGTATAACGCCAATGCCGAATCAGCGAAGATTGAATATATCGATCAAACAAACGATAATTCAGTTATTAAGACTGATACAGTTGATGGTGTATTTGGTCAAACCGTCAGTTACGATCCAACTGATGAAATCAAAGCACTTGAAGCAAAGGGATATCAGTTAGTTTCAGATAGCGTTAAGAATAACCAAGTTACGTTTACAAATGGCACAAATCAGGTATATCAGATTGTTTTAAAGCATGGAACAACGGAAGAAACTCCAGCAAGTAATCCAGATAAGCTTGATTTGACAAAGACGATTACGCGGACAATTAACTATCAATACCAAGGCGGAGCTCAAGCAGCTAAACCAGTGACTAACTCAGTAACCTTTACGCGAACAGCAACAAAGGATGATGTTACGGGTGATATCACATATACTCCGTGGACAAGCACAACAACTGCAGCATATCCGACTGTAACTTCACCAAAGATTACGGGATATACTGCAAATCAAACACAAGTTGCAGGTGCAACCGTTACGGCCGATGATTCTGATTCAACGGTCACGGTTACCTATACTCCAAATTCAGAAACGGCAACCGTAACGTTTATTGATGACACAACTGGTAAACAGTTATCAACGAAGACTTTAACTGGGGCATACAACACAAACTCAAGTTACAGTCCCCAAGTAACAATTACTGCATACGAAAAACAGGGTTATCAATTAGTAAGTGATAATTATCCAACTAACGGAGCAATCTTTGGTAAGGACGGAGTTGTTCAAAATTATCAAATTCATTTGAAAGAAGGAACGGAGACTTTTACACCTTCAAATCCAAATGGGCTTGATTTGAAGCATACGGTAACGCAAACAATTCATTATGTATATAGTGACGGTAAAACTGCCGAACCAGATGCAACGGCTTCAATTACCTTTAGTCGGACAGCAACAAAGGATGAAGTAACGGGAGTAATTACGTATACACCTTGGACCAATGCAAGTTCAACTGATGATTTTCCAGCAGTCAAATCACCAGCGATTACTGGATATACGCCAAATACAGCAGAATCAACGCCGGTTGATAATGTTACAGAAAGCACACCAGATAATGTTCAAACGATTACGTATACACCAAATAAGGAAACAGCAATGGTGAAGTATGTTGATCAAACAACAGGTAAAACACTTCAAACCGTTACAGTTAACGGGGTATATGACGGTACAACCGCATATGATCCAACATCCGTAATCCAAGGTTATGAAAAGAAAGGATACGTTCTTGGAAATAATGGTGTTCCAACTAGCGGAATTACATTTAGTCAAGATGGAGTAACCCCAACATATACCGTTACATTGAAGCATGGAACAACAACGTATACTTCAACAAATAATCCAAATAACCTTGATTTGAGTAATACAGTAACGCATACAATTCACTATGTATACAGTACTGGTGGTCAAGCCCAACCGGATAATACGCAAAAGATTACGTTTACACGGACAGCAACAAAGGATAACGTTACTGGAACAATCACATATAGTAATTGGGGGCCATCATCTGGGACCTTTAGTTCAGTGACGACACCAACAATGGTCGGTTATACTGCAAGTGCAGCTTCAAGTACGCCGGTTTCAAACGTAACTGCAACAAGTGCTAATAGTTCACAGACGATTACGTATACTCCCGATCAAGAGTCAGCGACGGTAACGTATGTTGATGATACAACGAACCAAACAATTAAGACGGTAAACTTAACAGGAGCATTCAATTCAACGTCAAGTTATTCAACTGCTGATGAGATTAGTGCTTTAGAAAAGGCTGGTTATCAGTTGGTAAGCAGTAATTACCCAGACGGCGGAGTTAAGTTCGATGAAAACGGTGAAGTGCAACACTTTACGGTTCATTTGAAACACACTTATACAACCGAAACGCCAACAAGTAATCCGGATGGCCTTGATCTTAGCAACACGGTAACGCAAACGATTAAGTACGTATACAATAATACCAATAAGCAGGCTGCATCTCCGAAAGTAACTTCAATTACGTTTACCCGAACCGCAACGAAGGATAACGTTACGGGCAAGATCGTAGGCTACACCAACTGGACAACAACGGGAAGCAACTCATTCCCATCAGTTGTTTCACCAACGATCACGGGTTATACTCCAAATCCGACAGCAACAACTGCTGTGGATAATTTGACAGGAACATCTGCAAATAATGTTCAAACTGTAACTTATTCACCAAATAAGGAAACAGCGACAGTTACATTTGTTGATGAAACAACCGGCAAGACATTGCAAACCGTAACTTTGACGGGTGCATATGGAACAACAGATTCATACAACCCGCAAAGTGTTATTCAACAATATGAAGCAAAAGGCTATGAAGTTGCTAGCGATAATTATCCAACTAATGGGGTGAACTTTGATGAAGATGGAGTTGTTCAAAAGTTTGTAATTGGGCTCATACATACAACTTCACAGTCAGTTGAATCAAAGACGGTAACCCAGACGATTAATTATGTATATAGCAATGGTAAACAAGCAGCTTCACCAAAGAAGACTTCAATTACCTTTACACAGATTGCAACGAAAGACCAAGTAACAGGTGTAATCACATATTCACCATGGACAAGCGCAACAACGACATTCCCAGAAGTGGTTTCACCAGTTATTCCAGGATATACCCCGGATAAAAAGACAGTTGCTGCAGTTACAGGAGTAAATGCCAATACTCCCGCGGACAATGTCACGGTAACGTATACTCCAAATCAAGAAACAGCAGATGTTCAGTATATTGACGATACAACTGGTCAAGTTATTAAGAATGTTCCATTAACTGGGGCATATAATTCGAAATCAACTTACGACCCTACTAGTCAAATTCAAAGTTATGAAAAAGAAGGATATAAGTTAGTAAGTAATAATTTCCCAGCTAATGGTGAAATCTTTAATGAAGACGGTAAGCAGCAGGTTTACCAAATTCATTTGACAGAAACAACAACGCAATATACCCCAAGTAATAATCCTACAAATCTTGATTTGACAGACACAGTGACGCATACTGTTAAATATCAATATCAAAATGGAACAACAGCGGCAGATTCGAAGATAGCAAGCGTAACATTTACGCGAAATGCAACGAAGAATAATGTAACCGGTGCAATCACGTATACGCCGTGGACACCAGCGATCAGTAACTTCCCACAAGAAGTTTCACCAACGATTACGGGCTATACTCCAAGTGTTGCCAAAACAGCAGCAATTGCAGTTAAACCAGGTGCTCAAAATTCGACCCAGACTGTTGTTTACACACCAAATCAAGAAAAGATTACGGTGACGTATATTGACCAAACAACAGGTAAAACGTTGAAAGTGGTAACATTAACGGGAACATACGGCTCAAAGGCCAATTATAATCCTCAAACCCAGATTCAAACTTATGAGAATCAAGGATATGAGCTTGTTAATAACACTTACCCACAAGCAGGGGCAACGTTTAATGAAGATGGAACGGTTGCAAATTATAATATTTACTTGAAGCACAAGGATGATAATAATCCAACTGGCTTAGACTTGAATCATACTGTTACAGAGACGATTAAATACGTTTACAGTAATGGTAAACAAGCAGCTTCAGCTAAGACTTTGACGTTAACATTCCATCGGGACGCAACGAAAGATGATGTAACAGGTCAAGTAACTTACACCGCGTGGAAACCAGTTGCCGGGACAACCTTCCCAGCAGTTGATAGCCCGGTGATTACTGGGTACACTCCGAGTCAAAAAGTTGTAAGTGCAATCAGTAATGTTAGTGAGGTAACACCAGATTACACAACGACGGTGACATATACACCAAATCAAGAAAAGGCAACGGTAACGTTTATTGATGATACAACTGATAAAACAATTACGGTTGCTAACTTGACTGGAGCATATGGAACGACTTCAAATTATAGTCCTGATACAACTATTAAAAAGCTTGAAAGTGAAGGATACGAGTTAGTCAACGATAACTATCCACAAGGTGGAGTGGTCTTCAATCAAGATGGGAAAGTGCAAACCTTCACGATCCATTTGAAGCACAAGACAACCACGGAAACCGCAACGAATAATCCAGATCACTTAGATTTGAGTCATACGATTACTCAAACAATTAAGTACCAGTACGCAAACGGTACAACCGCAAGTAAGACGCATACGGCTCAAATTACGTACACCCGGACGGCAACGAAAGATGATGTTACGGGTAATGTAACATACAGCGACTGGACAACCGCCAACAATGATTTCCCAGCAGTCGATTCACCAGCAATTGCGGGATATACGCCAAGTCAATCCGTTGTTGGTCCGGTAAAAGTTGATCCAACAAGTAATGATCAAAATATTGTTGTAACGTATAATGCAAACCAAGAAAAAGCAACTGTGGTTTATATTGATGATACAACAGGTGAAGTGTTAAGTACTCAAACATTGACGGGAGCATACGACTCGAAGTCGAACTATGATATTCAAGGTCAAATCAAGAACTTTGAAAATCACGGTTACCAATTAGTCAGCGATGACTATCCGGCAAACGGTGAAGTCTTCAACAACCCAGGACATGTGAATAAGTATGTTGTTCACTTGAAACACAAAGTGACAAGCGATTCAACAACAAGCAACCCGGATAACGTTGCGGACTTAACGAAGACTGTCAGTGAAACGATTACGTACACTTATGCAAACGGTAAAACAGCCGCTCAAAGCGTAACGAACAAGGTAACGTTTACCCGGACGGCAACAAAAGACCAAGTTACCGGCAAAGTAACTTATGACGCATGGACCCCAACTGGCAATGACGACTTCCCAGCCGTTGATTCACCAACAATTACGGGGTATACACCAAGTGTTGCTCAAGTTGGAGCTGTGAATAACGTGGCTGCCAATGCAAGTAACACTGTGAAGAACGTTGTTTATACACCAAACGAAGAAAAAGTAACGGTTACATTTGTGGATGAAACAACTGGCAAGACGATTTCAGTTACTGATTTGACGGGCCCATACGGTTCAACGTCAGATTACAGTCCAGCCGCAACGATCAAGCAGCTTGAAAATCAAGGCTATGAAGTTGTTAGCGATAACTATCCACAAGGTGGAGTCGTCTTTAACCAGGATGGAACGGTGAAGAACTACACGATTGGATTGAAACACAAAGTTGAAACCTTAACGCCGGATAACGACCCAATGGGATTGACGTTGAGTCATAAGATTACCCGGACGATCAAGTATCAATTTGCAAACGGAGACCAAGCTGCCCCAAGTAAGATTGAAACGATCACGTTTGGGCGGACCGCAACGGTTGATGAAGTAACTCACCAAGTCACATATTCACCATGGAAGGTTGAAGGGTCAGATGACTTTGCACCGGTTGCCTCACCAAAAGTTCGGGACTATACTCCGAATATCCAAACGGTCGGCGCAGTGGATAACGTTGCTGAAGATCATCCGAATATTACGCAAACCGTTACGTACGACCTTGATAAGGAAAAAGCAACGGTTTCATATGTTGATATCACAACTGGAAAAGTTTTATCAACAGATGATTTAACGGGTGACTTTGGAACAGCTTCAGATTATGATCCACAAACAGTGATCGATAAGTATGAAAGCGAAGGCTATCAATTTGTAAAGAGTGATTATCCAGCAAATGGCGAAGTCTTTGGCCAAAATGGGGTTGTTCAACACTACATCATTCAATTAAAGGAAAAGACAACGAACTATACGCCGGAAAATAATCCGAAGGACCTTGACTTAACGAAGACGGTCACCCGGACGATCAATTACGTGGACGCTAACGGTAAGCAGATGGCTCCAAGCGTAACGCAAACAATCACGTTTACGCGAAACGCAACGGTCAACGAAGTTACGGGTCAAATAACGTATACTGATTGGCAACCAAGCGGCAACGATGATTACAACGCAGTTGAATCACCAGCCGTTAAGGGTTACACGTCAAGCACGACCCAAGTTGGCGCGGTCAATAACGTTCCAGCAACGGCAACGGACACCGTAACGAACGTTGTCTACACGGCAAACAATGAAACAGCAACGGTAACGTATGTTGATGAAACAGCCGGCAAAGTATTGTCAACCGCAACGCTGACCGGCCCATACGGTTCAACGTCAAGCTACGATCCACAGGCAGTAATTGATAAGTACGAAAGTGAAGGTTACCAATTGGTAAGCAATGATTATCCAATAAACGGACAAATCTTTGGCGAAGACGGAGTAACACAACACTTCACGATCAAGTTTACGGAAAAGACAAGCAACTACACGCCGGAAAATAATCCGAAGAAGCTTGACTTAACGAAGACGGTTACCCGGACGATCAATTACGTGGATGCGAACGGTAAACAGTTGGCCCCAAGCGTAACGCAAACGATCACGTTTACGCGGAGCGCAACGGTCAACGAAGTTACGGGTCAAGTAACTTACACTGACTGGCAACCAAGCGGCAGTGACAGCTACAACGCAGTTGAATCGCCAACTGTGAAGGGCTACACGCCAATGCAAAAGACAGTTGAAGCTGAAAACAACGTTTCAGTAAATTCAACTGATCAAGTTGTCAATGTTGTCTACACGGCTGATAAACCGGCCACACCGGAACACAAACCGAGTGAACCGGACAAGAAGCCGGCAACACCAGAACACAAACCGAGTGAACCGGAGAAGCCGGCCACACCGGAACACAAGCCGAATGAACCGGACAAGAAACCGGCCACACCAGAACACAAACCAAGTGAACCGGATAAGAAGCCGGCCACACCGGAACACAAACCGAGTGAACCGGACAAGAAGCCGGCCACACCGGAATACAAGCCAAGTGAACCGGACAAGAAGCCAGTTACGCCGGAACACAAGCCAAGTGAACCAGACAAGAAGCCAGTTACACCGGAACACAAGCCAAGTGAACCGGACAAGAAACCGGCAACACCAGAACACAAGCCGAGTGAACCAGCTAAGAAGCCGGCCACACCGGAACACAAACCAAGTGAACCGGATAAGAAGCCAGTTACACCAGAACACAAGCCGAGTGAACCGGACAAGAAGCCAGTTACACCAGAACACAAGCCGAGTGAACCAGCTAAGAAGCCTCAGACATCAGTTGAAAAGCCAACTGAACACGTTCAATCATCGAAGAGACCTGTTCAAACCGCTAAACCAGCGGCAGGACAATCATCATCGAATGTTGAAACGGTGAAGAGGGCTGTTTCAACGAAGCAGGTTTCATCAGCAAATGAAGGAACGGTTCGCGTTGCAGAACAATCAACCACGATTGAAAAGCAAACGCCAAATAATTCAGCTGCGCAACCAAATGAAAATAAGAATACTTTGCCGCAAACCGGTGAAGATTCAGCAAATCATTCGTTGTTCGGCGGATTGTTGATTGCTCTTTCAGGATTGCTTGGACTCTTCGGAATCGGAAAACAGAAAAAAGATAAAGAAGAATAGTGGCGAATGAAAAACGCTCTCCAGCGATGGAGGGCGTTTTTTGTAAAGAATAAAAATTCCGCTAAGCAATCAATGCTTAACGGAATTTTTTAATGCTCATTAATTAAATGCTCACTAATGATTTTACAAATCACGGTTTGAATAATAAGGTTCAAGGCCAACTCAGCCCGGCTTGATTCATCAAAATGCAAGTCAAGGTTAAAGTGGTGCAAATCAAGATCAGCAAACGCAGTGTTGAAAGCTTTGCAAAATGAATTGTAATTTTCCTGGTAATTATCTTGGACGTTGGTAAGCAACCATTCATGAATATCATCAAGTGAGTAGACCTGTTTCATGATGGTGATCAGAATCAGCGAAGCAACGTGTTCTTGTGAATATTTCTTTTTGATCGGCTTCGGCATTAATCCTTTTTTGACGTAGCTGTTCACCATCGACGCGGTAATTGGGCCCGAAATAATCGATTCAAGGTACCGGTTTCCAAGGCTGACGACCTGATCCATATAAAGGGCCAGATCAGGCAGCTCTTTCCATTGCGGCAGTTGCGGCGCGTTTGCAAGTAATTCATCGATCTTCATTGTGTTAAATCCTTCTTTAATTAATCTGATTTAATTATAGCATGCTTTGGAATTTGAATTGAAAATAAAATTAGATTTCCAACTGATTTTAATATTTAAATTCATTATAACTAGAATTTAAATCTAGATGTAGTATAATCAAGATACCAAGGATGAAGGAGCGAGAACATGACACATAAAGAACAAATTATCAATGAAATCTTAAGTGCAGTCACCCACGCAATTGGAATCGGCTTAAGTATTTGGGGATTAGTGTTATTGATCTTAAAAGGCATCAGAACAAATTCAATCCTGGTTGCGGTTACGGTGATCATTTATGGAATAACGTTAATTGGGTTATATTTGTTTTCAACCCTTTTTCATTCGTTGTACTTTACAAAGCTTAGTCGAATCTTCCAATGCTTTGATCATTGCGGGATCAACTTATTGATTGCCGGGACTTACACCCCGTATTGTTTACTGGCGATTCGCGGCTGGTTAGGAATTGGAATGCTGGTTGTGATTTGGGCACTTGCCCTTGGCGGAATGGCCTATCACTTATTTGCCAAGAACCGGCAGCAAAAGGTTGAAACTCTTCTGTATGTTTTAATGGGGTGGATGTGCTTACTGGGAGCTAAACCGTTGTTAACAAGTTTAGGGATCACCTCATCATGGCTATTGATTGCTGGCGGGGTGATTTTTACCCTTGGAGCATTGATCTACAGCATTCGCAATTTACGGTTTGCCCATGTGATCTGGCATTTGCTGGTCATGGGCGGGACGGCGTGCATGTTTTTATCAATTTATCTGTTTATTTAATTTAAATTTATAAAATTGTGGTGTAAACGCTTGCTGTTATCAAATCATAATGGTACTCTATAATTGAAATTGGTTTATGAAAGAAGTGGGGAAGGATGGCAGTTAGCAAATTAAATCAACAGCAAGAAGCTGCGATTAAATCGTTTGAAAAAGACTTTAATGTAATGCATGCATTGGCAGATCGAAATCGGCAAAAAATTATCGTACTCCTTGCTCACCACTTAGATGATGGGTTGACGGTAACTTCAATTACGGAGAGAATGGCAATTACTCAACCCGCTGTTTCGCATCATCTCAAGATTTTGCGGGATGCAGGGATTGTTTCGTTTCATAAAAAAGGACTTCAAAGTGTCTACTATTTGACGCTGAAAGAACCGTTAAAAGGATTAGAACAATCTTTAAACGGGTTACGGACGAAATTCGAAAAGTAATTAAAAGGTAAAAAATTAAAGACGGATGCGAGACTGAGCGATGAGCGCAGCCTCATTTTTTATTTTAGAAGGGAATTACAATGAAATTTTACGCTGTGCGCAAGGGACGCAAACCGGGAATCTATTCAACTTGGAGTGAATGCGAAGCCCAAGTTAAGGGATTTCCCCAAGCAGAATATAAAAGTTTTCGCCAACGAGCTGATGCCGAAAGTTATCTTCAAGGAAATGAAGTTTCAAATTCAAAAAAGAAGTCTCCGTCTTCGGCAGTCCAAAGCGGCTGGAAGGATCCGGATATTCTCCTATTTACTGACGGTGGATCCCGCAACCACGGCAACCATGCGGGCGATCATGTCCATGCTGATGACAAGGCGGCCTGGGCGTTTTTGATTCGGCGTGATGGTCATAATGTGCGCGGAACGGGCGGTGAATACGGCGCAACTAATAACCGGATGGAATTGATGGCTTTAAAAAATGCATTGAAAGTTCTGGGACAGCGCGGATGGAATCACGAAAAAATTAACGCTACCTTGGATTCACGGTATGTTTTGCAGGCGATTCAAAAGAAGTGGCTGCAGTCGTGGAAACGGAACGGGTGGCGCAAATCATCCGGCGAACCGGTTGCCAATCAAGAATTGTGGCAGGAAATTGACCGTCTTTTACCATATTTCCCGCAAATTAAGTTTATTTGGACTAAAGGCCATGCGGACAATAAGGGAAATGTAATTGTTGACCAAATGTTGAATGCCAAAATGGATCAAATGTAGTTTTAATAGGATAAGAAATTTACAATAGGTAATAAAAAATATTTTGACCAGCGAAAATTTGTTAGCAAGGTTAAATCGCGGTTTATTAAGATTTATCAATTTATCAGAAAACGGTCACAAATTCCCCATTTTTAATTCAATGAATTTAGTTAAATTAAGGATTGAAAACTTAATTTTAAAAGCTATAATTAAGTAAGTAAACTAATGGAGGGATTGATAGGTATCAAAGCGAAAAAGAAAGGAGCAATTATTACGATCGTTGTGGTCGCAGTAATTGCCATTGCATTCGGTGGAATGGCAACTTATCAAGCAAACCATTTTAATAAGGGAGTTGCCATTAATGGAGTTAATGTTGGGGGATTGACTGCAAGTCAAGCAATGTCAAAACTCGAGAACGGGAAACTGGATAATACGGTTAAAGTTGGTGATCAAGTAATTTACCAAGGAAAGCAAACCGTCTCCGGGGTTACCGCTCAAGACGAACCAGAAGTCAAAGCAATTTTGAAGAAACAATTTACTTTGATTCCAACAAGTAAGACAAAAAATTACAACGTTTCATCAAATCAAAATAATCAATACCGGACAACTGATCTGCGCAATGCGGTGCAACAAAAGTTAACCGCAATGAACGCTAACCGGACACCTGCGCGGGATGCCTGCGCCGTTTTGAAGAACGGAACGGTTTCAGTTGAAAAGGCGAAAGACGGAAATCAATACAACGTCAAGGCAATGATGAAGGAATATGATAATCAGGTCAACGATGATCATATTGATTTGAAAGCCATCATTGCTAAGCCGGTAACCGAATCAAGCCAACAAGTCGAAAATGAAAAGACGAAGTTGCAAGATTTGGCGAATGCAACGGTTGATTATAAGGTTGAAAATCAAGATTATAATTTACCAGCTAAACAAATGATTACGTCAGCTAAATATGTCAACGGCAAGTATCAAATTAATTCAAAGACCCTTGCGGATAAGATCAATCAAATCAACAAGAGTCAATCGACCCTTGGCAAGAAGTTCAACTTTAAGACTTCAAATGGCAATACCATTCAAGTCCAAGGCAAGACGTATGGCTGGGCAATTGATACGAAGAGTGCGGTTGCAAGCATCTTAAAGGCTTACGAAAATGGAACGAAGACCGTTGATGCCAAGAATAATATTTATGGCATTGGCTACAATGAAAACGGAACGGGCTATGGCGTAACATCAAACGATGGCATCGGTGATACTTACGCTGAACTTTCAATCGCTGATCAACACGCATGGTTCTATCGTGATGGAAAATTAGTTGATCAGGTTGACGTTGTAACCGGGAACGTCCAATCACATAATGATACTCCTAAAGGGGTTTACTACATTATGTACAAGCAATCACCTTCAACCTTGAAGGGGGTTGGCTATAACGGTCAAGCTTACAGCTGCAAGGTTCAATACTGGGCTCAATTTACAAACGATGGTTGCGGCTTCCACGATGCATGGTGGCGGACAAACTGGGCCAAGGATGCATACTTGACTCAAGGATCAGACGGGTGTGCCAATATTCGTCCAGACCAAGCCGGCCAAGTTTACAATTCACTTTCAGTTAATGAACCGGTAATTGTGTACTAATAAGAAAAGATAAAGGGATGGCAAGCACAAAATTTGTTTTTTGGTATGATTATGATAGAATACTAATGTAACAGATTTTGGGGATGTTTAGGATTCGACAGGTATAGGTCGAGCTTAAACTGCGCTTAGTAGGTTGCGACTACTATAAAACGCTCAGTTAAATATAACTGCAAAAAATAACAATAATTCATACGCCTTAGCTGCCTAATCGCGGTATAGCGTAAATCTTGATTAGGATCGTCCACGTTCTAATTAAGGTTTTATAAGCAGTGGACTACGTTGTCAGTTCCCGTCTGAAATTGGCAAAAGAGATCGATCAGGCTAGTTGATAACGGTGGCCATGTTACACGGCGGAGTTATTAATGAAATTTAAATAGTGTGACTATGAACGTAGATGTTTAGGTGGCGATATGCTTGGACGCGGGTTCGACTCCCGCCATCTCCATAAGAGGGCTGAAGCTAGGGAATGATCCTTCTTCAGCCTTTTTTGTTAAATTCAGCTCGATAATTAGGTAGGAGAGATATTAATGAAGATTTTAATGATTGAAGATAACAAATCAGTATGTGAAATGATGTCGATGTTTTTTGAAAAGGAAAATTGGGATGCCACGTATGCCTACGATGGTGAAGAAGCCATTGAAAAGTTCAAGGCCGCTCCTAATAGTTGGGATATGATCACGTTGGACTTGAACCTTCCAAAGATGGATGGGATGCAGGTGAACGCTGAAATTCGGAAGATTTCAAAAACCGTTCCGATCATCATTTTGACAGCGCGGGATTCAGAAAGCGACCAGGTTTTAGGGCTTGAAATGGGAGCTGATGATTACGTTGTTAAGCCGTTTTCACCAATCACATTGATTGCCCGGATCAAAGCTCTTCACCGGCGGGCAACGATTGGCGGCGGAACTCCAAACCAAGATAATACCGCTGAAAAATTTGATGTGGTTACTGATCATTTGAAATTGAGTACAACCACGCGGGAAGTCTTTTTGGATGATAAGCCGTTAAATAATTTGACCCCGAAGGAATTTGATCTTTTAAAGACCCTTGCTCAAAAACCGCGGCAAGTCTTTTCACGGGAACAATTATTGCAACTGGTTTGGGACTATGAATACTACGGTGATGAACGGACCGTTGATGCCCACATCAAGAAGATTCGGCAAAAGATCGAAAAGGTTGGCCCCCAAGTGATTCAAACGGTTTGGGGTGTTGGTTACAAGTTTGATGATTCTGAGGTAAAGTAAAATGAAGTTTAAGTTCAAACTTCTTTATCAGCAAATGTTGCTGTTTTTTACAATGATCGTGTGTTTCCTTGCAACTGTTGGGGTTTCCTTGTTTCACCTGACAAAGGAAAATGTTTACCAGGATGCATGGACACGGATGGAGGGCTATGCTCAAAGTATTCGCAACAATGCATTGCAATTAACGACGAATGACCAGGGCGAAACCCAAATCACGTTGAATGCCCAAGAACTGCGGGATAGTGAAATGATCTTGAAGAACAATGATGTGCATTTTACGATTTATACCAGTCCGGATCAAGTTCTTTATCCGCAATACGGGTTTAAGTCAACGATTTCGAAAAATGATTGGAAAGAATTGCAAAGCGGCAAAATTTTAAAACGGCGGGATGACCTTGCAGGGAAGGGACGGTTGTTTAAGGATCACCATGGTGAACACCCGAAAATGATGCCCAAGCAACGGATGACGGATATTTTCATGCCGTGCTTTGATGTTAACGGTCAACTTGTTGCCGTCATTTCAGTTGCATCTGCCGTTTCAAACATTCACAACGATTTCCGCAAGGTTCAGCAAAATTTAACGTTTGCGTTAATGATCTGTACGATTTTGGGATTCATTATCAGTTACCTGATTGCCCGTTACATTACGAAACGAATCAAAAAGATACAGGCTGCTACCCGCCAAGTCGCAGAGGGCAATTTTGATGTTCAGATTGAACACGGAAATCAAGATGAGCTTGATGAACTCGCGATTGATTTTAATCAAATGGCCACGTCACTGAAAGCATCGTCGGAAGAAATTCAGCGGCAGGAACAGCGACGCAAGGAATTCTTTGCGAATGCTGCGCATGAAATGCGGACACCGTTAACGACCATTAACGGTTTGCTCGAAGGAATGAAGTACAATGCAATTCCTGAAAACAAGGTCGGCGAAAGTATTGATTTAATGAGTAACGAAACAAAACGGTTGATTCGGCTTGTTAATGATAACTTGGACTATGAACGGATTCGGTCCGGTTCGATGCAGCTTAACTTAACAAAGTTTAGCGCAACCGAAACGTTGAACAAGATCATGCGGCAACTCACGCCGAAAGCCGATGAAGCAAACGACCATTTCGAAATGCAAACGCAGGAAGACATTCCGGTATGTGCTGACTATGACCGGTTTACGCAGATTTTCTATAACATCATTCAAAATGCGATTCAGTTTACAACGGATGGAACGATCACGGTGGCCGTTAAACGGCGTGAAAAGCAAGTTGGAACAGAAATTAAGGTTTCAGATACCGGAATCGGAATGAGTCAGGAACAGTTGGATAATATTTGGGAACGGTATTACAAGGCAGACCAATCACGGGCGCGGACAAAGGGCGAATCCGGATTGGGACTTGCAATCGTTCACCAGTTGATCCAACAGCATAAAGGAAAAATCAAGGTTACAAGTACTGAAGGAGAAGGAACAACGTTTACGCTGTTCTTCCCGGATCAGAAAGTTGCAACTGCAAAGAAGAAATAGGCAAAGAAAGAGATTGCGGCAAATGCTGCGATCCCTTTTCTGTATTTTATGGTAGTTTTCGTTCAAAAGCGATTCATGTATAATGAAAGAGAATTAATATCAAAGGAGAATCAAAATGGAAATTGCGGATTATCGAAATCAAATCGAAGCAATGAACCATCAGATCTCTGAGTTCGGGAGGTCTCTTTGACTTAGAGAGTCTTGAAGAGCAAATTGCTGAAAACGAGTCGAAGATGGCTGAACCTGGATTTTGGGATGATGGAACAGCTGCTCAAAAGTTAATTAATGAAAATAATGAATTAAAAAATAAGTTTGATAACTTTCATCAACTTTCACAATCAATTGACGATTTAGATGTTTTATTTGAATTAGTACAGGAAGATGAAACGGATGCGGAGCTCCGAGCGGAATTGGAGACGCAGCTCAATGATACGCAAGCGCAACTTGAAAAGTATCAGTTGTCCTTACTGTTAAATGGAAAGTATGACAAGGATAATGCGATTCTTGAAATTCATCCTGGCGCTGGCGGGACCGAATCCCAAGACTGGGGTTCGATGCTGATGCGGATGTACATGCGGTGGGCAGAACAGCACAACTTTAAGGTTGAAGTTGCGGACTATCAAGTTGGTGAAGAAGCCGGAATCAAAAGTGTAACCTTGATGATCAAGGGCACGAATGCATACGGCTATCTTCGCAGTGAAAAGGGTGTTCACCGGCTGGTACGGATCTCTCCGTTTGATGCGGCTGGCAGACGCCACACATCATTTGCGTCCGTTAACGTGATGCCAGAACTTGACGACAGTGTTGAAGTCGATTTACGGCCAGAAGATATCAAAATGGAAGTTTTCCGGTCAAGCGGTGCCGGCGGCCAGCATATTAATAAAACGTCATCGGCGGTCCGGTTGATTCACATTCCGACCGGGATCGTGGTTTCTAGTCAGGCCCAGCGGTCGCAATTTCAAAACCGGGCAACAGCGGAAAGCATGTTAAGGGCTAAACTTTACCAGCGTGAATTGGAAGAAAAGCAGCGGCAAAAAGCTGAGATTCAAGGTGAACAAATGGATATCGGCTGGGGTTCGCAGATTCGGTCTTACGTTTTTCACCCGTACTCAATGGTGAAGGATCACCGGACTGGATATGAAACGGCCAACAACCAGGCGGTAATGGACGGTGACCTTGACGGCTTTATTAATGCTTATCTTCAATGGAAGTTACAACAGGAAAATCCGCAATAAAGAGGGATATGAATGGAATTTTTTAAATTAATTGGAACATTTTTGATTCAACCATTATTGTGGCTGGGAATTTTATGGACGGGTGTTTGTTACACGCTTCGAATTCGCAGTGATCGGCGGAACTTTAAAATTGCATTGAATAAGGATTGCTTTGAAATTCGCCATTTTATTAAGAAGGGAATTTTATGGGGAATCGTTGGTTCGCTGATCAGTTTGCTTATTGGCTGCTATTTACCGATGAAAGCAATTGTCCTATACGAAATTTTGGCGGCAGTGGCTGTTCTTTGCATATCCCGCATTGATCTGAGTGCCGTTCCGCTTTACATTTTAGGAATTTTAGCAGTTCTTCGGCAACCAGCAGTTTTACCGGTAATCTTATTGTTATTGGGATTCAATTACCTTGTTAAAGGCCGATTGACCCATGGCGAAAGTGCGGTCTGGTTTACGCCGCAAATCAAGCAGAATCGGCGGAAACGGCGCTTAGCAGTTTATCGTTGGAGCGAGTTTACGGTTTTGCCGTTAATGATTTATATTCCAGGAACTTTAATGGAAAAACTATTCCATTTTTTGCCGTTGATTCATTTCGGCGAAGTTCATTTTAGTTTGTTTATTTTGCCGTTTTTTGTCGGCAGTGCAGGCCGGATTCGCGGCGAACAAGTTGAAGCCCGAATGCAAACGGTCCAAAAACAAAACCTAATTTTGGCAGCTGGTGCCTTCGTCCTCGCAGTTGGCGCATGGTTATTGCCGCATTTGGAAATTTTATGGATCATGATCATGCTGGCGATGACGGTTGGAATTCACCTTTACCATTATTTACAGGTAAATAAAAACCGGGCGCAATATATTGAAGTGAGCGAAGGAATTCGGGTAATTGCCATTCGTCCGGGAACCCCGGCAGCGAAGATGAGTCTTAATCCTGGTGACGTGATTTTGACGTGCAATAATCAACCAGTTACGAATGAAAATCAATTTTATGAAGCATTACAGCTTGATTCGGCATATTGCCATTTGAAGGTCAAGACAATGAGTGGTGATTTAAAGATCACAGAAGGAGCAATTTATAACGATTCACCGTATGAACTTGGAATCGTTCAGTTTCGGAAGATGAATTAAAGTGGGAGGATTTGAATGAAAAAGAAACTTTACCGTTCAAACGATCATCGGATTTTATTTGGAGTATGCGGTGGTTTTGCGGATTATTTCGGAATTGATCCGAAGTATATTCGAATTGGTTACTTGATTTTTGGTCTGATTTGTTCAATGTTTGCCCGGCTTTCGATTTTGCCAGTCGGCATTTATGTTATTTTAGCTCTGGCAATGCCGCTTAATCCGAACCAATCGGCCACCAGCTTTAGTTCTTTTTTTGGAGATCAAACATCAAATCGTCCTGCACGGCCGAATAATCAAGGACGGAAAGTTATTCGGGACGTGAAGGAAAAAGATATTAAGAAGTAGAAGGGAAATCATTCATGGAATTCTGGAAAAAAGCAATTCTTGATACGTTGATTTTTATTGCGATTGCCGGATTTTTTCCATCAATGTTCCACGTTTCAAGCCTTTGGATGGCATTTGTGGCGGCAGTCGTTGTCGGATTGCTGAACCGCTTTGTTAAACCAATCATCGTGTTACTGTCATTGCCGATCACTGCACTGACATTTGGCTTGTTTTACGTGGTGATCAATGCGTTTATGCTTGAACTTGCTTCATGGGCACTTAAACCGGATTTTGCCTTCAGCAGTTTTGGGGCAACGTTGGTGACGGCAATCATTATCAGTGTGGTCAATATGATCGTTTCCGACCATTTTATTGAATAATTAATCGGCACTGGTTAGATTTAATGGTAAAATGTTAATGATAAAAAGGCTTTCAGAAATGAGGAATGAGGATGCGAAGTGTAACAGTCAAACAGTTAGCTGATGCATGCGGATTGACCGTGTATTCAGGGCAAGAATACCTCGATAAACGGTTAATTAAAACCGATGATATGTCTCGTCCAGGATTGGAATTGACGGGATACTTTGATTACTACCCGGCTGAACGGGTTCAGCTTTTCGGAATGACGGAAATTTCATTTTCACAACGGTTGACTCCTGAAAATCAACTTAAAGTTATGCGGCAGTTATGTACTGATGAAACGCCATGCCTGGTTGTTTCACGGTCATTACCGGTTCCCGAAAGTATGGCAACCGCAGCGGCGGAAAAGAATATCCCGATTTTGGGAACGAAGTCGTCAACTTCGCGGATTGCTTCACGGATCACGTATTATTTGCAAGGTCAACTTGCAGAACGGCAATCGCTTCATGGCGTTTTAGTTGATATTTATGGGTTAGGAGTTCTGATCACCGGGGATTCCGGGGTCGGAAAATCAGAAACTGCCCTTGACTTGATCAAACGCGGTCACCGGTTGATTGCCGATGATCGGGTTGAAGTTTATAAGAAGGATGAATTTACGGTTTACGGTGAACCGCCGAAAATCTTAGCTCACTTACTTGAGATTCGTGGAGTTGGGATCATCGACGTCATGAATTTATATGGTGCAGGGGCTGTTCGGACGCATGCCCATATTTCACTGATCGTTCACCTTGAAAATTGGAGTAAGGATAAACAATTCGATCGTTTAGGCAGCGGCGAAGAAGAACAAGAGTTGCTCGGAATCAAGATTCCAAAGATCACGATTCCAGTTAAAGTTGGACGGAACATGGCCATTATTGTTGAAGCAGCGGCAATGAATTACCGGGCAAAGACAATGGGTTACGATGCAACGAAGACTTTTGATGAAAACTTAAATAACTTGATTAAGGAAAATTCAACTCAGAATAAATAAGAGAGATGGAAAATTTTGAATATTGCAGCAACAGCGATTATTAATCGAATTGCGTTTACAATTGGACCGATCATGGTTCACTGGTATGGAATTATTATCGCAACCGGCGTTTTACTTGCGGTTATTTTATCAGTTCGGGAAGGAAATCGCCGCGGACTTGATGAAGAAAACATTTATGATTATTTGATTATTGGGTTACCGATTTCAATTATTTGTGCCCGAATCTACTACGTTGTTTTTCAATGGCAATACTATTCAGCGAATCCCGAAATGATTTACCGGATTTGGGATGGCGGAATTGCGATTTACGGCGGGTTGATCGGCGCGGCAATTACGTTGATCATCTTTTGCAAGCACCGGGGGATCTCAGCATGGGAGTTCTTAGACATTGTTGCGCCAACCGTAATTATGGCTCAAGGAATTGGCCGGTGGGGCAACTTTGTTAATCAGGAAGCTCACGGAGTTGCAACGTCGCTTGCATTTTTGCAAAATACACTGCACTTACCGCATTTTATTGTTCAGCAAATGTGTATCAACGGGACATATTACCAGCCGACATTTTTGTATGAATCAGTATGGGATATTGCTGGGTTTATTTTACTGATGGTCCTCCGGCATCGAAAACAGTTATTTAAACGCGGCGAAGTTTTTTTGACGTATGTAATGTGGTACTCATTCGGTCGGTTCTTTATTGAAGGAATGCGGACTGATAGTTTAATGCTCGGACCGCTTCGGGTTTCACAGTGGCTATCATTTATTTTCTTCTTCAGTGCATTGGCAATCTGGATCGTGCGGCGGCGGAAGGCTGAGCAACCGTGGTATTTAGACCAAGATGCAATTAAAAGATAAAATTTAATCAAAAATAGTTACGATAAAAACGCTTTTATAGTAAAATTAAAGTGATATTTAGGAAGGTGATATTAATGAGTTGGGAAGAAACCTATCAAACATGGAAAGATAATCCTGAATTAGCAGCTGATTTAAAGGCTGAATTAGATCAATTAGCAGATAATCAAGAAGCATTAGAAGATGCATTTTACGAACCGCTTTCATTCGGAACTGCTGGAATGCGGGGCGTTTTGGGTGTTGGAATCAACCGGATGAACATTTATACTGTTCGCCAAGCAACTGAAGGGCTTGCAACTTTTATGGACACCCTTGATGATGAAACCAAGCAACGCGGGGTTGCAATCAGTTATGATTCACGGCATCATTCACAAGAATTTGCATTTGATGCTGCCCGGGTTTTAGGAGCTCATGGAATTCCAACATTCGTTTTTGAAAGTTTGCGGCCAACTCCAGAACTTTCATTTACAGTTCGTCATTTACATACATATGCGGGAATTATGATCACTGCAAGTCATAATCCAAAGCAATACAACGGATACAAGATTTACGGCGAAGACGGGGCTCAAATGCCACCAAAAGAATCAGATATGATCACTAAGTATATCCGTCAAGTGAAGGACATTTTCGGCGTTAAGGTTGCTGATAAGGATGCATTGATCGAAGACGGTACCCTTAAGATTATTGGTGACGAAGTTGATAAGGCATACTTAGAAGAAGTTAACCAAGTAACGATCAATCATGAATTGGTTGCCGAAGAAGGTAAAACAATGAAGTTGATCTTTACGCCGCTTCACGGTACGGGAGCAATGTTAGGGGAAAAGGTTTTGAAACAAGCGGGTTTTGAAAACTTCACGATGGTTCCGCAGCAAGCTGAACCAGATCCGGAATTTTCAACCGTTAAAAAGCCAAACCCAGAAGATCCGGCTGCCTTTGATTTGGCAATTGAACTCGGTAAAAAAGAAGGGGCTGACTTGTTGATTGGGGTTGACCCGGATGCTGACCGTTTAGGCGCTGCGGTTCGTCAACCAAATGGTGAATACAAGTTATTGACCGGGAACCAAATTGCAGCCATTCTTTTGAATTACATTTTGACGGCCCGGAAAGATGCCGGTACATTGCCATCAAATGCAGTGGCTGTTAAATCAATCGTATCAAGCGAATTTGCAACGAAAGTCGCTGCCAACTTTAACGTTAAGATGATCAACGTTTTAACAGGCTTTAAGTTTATTGCTGAACAAATTAAGAATTTTGAGGCTGACGGTTCACACACATTTATGTTTGGGTTCGAAGAAAGTTACGGCTATTTGATTCGTCCATTCGTTCGCGATAAAGATGCCATCCAATCATTGGTAATGCTTGCCGAAGTTGCTGCCTTCTACAAGAAGCAAGGCATGAACCTTTATGATGGTTTGCAAGAACTCTTCAAGAAGTATGGTTACTTCGCTGAAAAGACAATTGCATTGACCTTTGATGGGGTTGAAGGTGCTAAGGAAATTGAAGACTTGATGACGAAATTCCGTGAAGAATCACCAAAGGAATTTGCCGGTTACAAGGTCGTTGCCTTAGAAGACTTTGAAAAGTCAACGAAGACGAATGCTGACGGGACAGTTGAAGAAATCAAGATTCCAAAATCAAATGTGTTGAAGTACTTGCTTGAAGATGGAACTTGGATCGCTGTTCGGCCTTCAGGAACAGAACCGAAGATTAAGTTCTACATTGGAACGCAAGCCGACTCACAAGACGAAGCATTTGCTAAACGGCAACAATTTGAAGATACAGTGATGGCCTTTGTTAAAGGCTAATCGAATCAATTGAATTAAAAAGCATTTAAGGCTGGTGAATTTCCAGCCTTTTTGCTTGCCGAAATTAAGTTTTTGAAAATGCGAAAATATGTTCGTTATGATAAAATATTGATAACAATCTGATTGAGAAAGGAGAATGGAAATGATCGAACGGCAAGCGGATCGGAAATTTGACTTAGTTGCACCCTATAAGCCAACGGGTGATCAACCGCAAGCAATCCAAGAACTTACGGAAGGATTGAAAAAGGGTGAAAAATCTCAAATCCTGCTTGGGGCAACCGGAACTGGAAAAACGTTTACGATTGCAAATGTAATCAAAAATAATAATAAACCAACCTTAGTTCTTGCCCATAATAAAACATTGGCAGGGCAGCTTTATGGCGAATTGAAGGAATTTTTCCCGCATAACGCGGTTGAATATTTTGTTAGTTATTATGATTTTTATCAACCTGAAGCATATGTGCCTTCCAGTGATACGTACATTGAAAAGGATTCAAGTATCAATGATGAAATCGATAAATTACGACACTCAGCAACAAGTGCTTTGCTGGAACGCAATGATGTGATCGTTGTTGCCTCCGTATCATCGATCTTTGGTTTAGGGAGCCCGTTTGAATATCAAAAGCACACAATTTCATTGCGGGTCGGTCAAGAAATCGAACGCGATAAGTTGTTACAATCGTTAGTTGATATCCAATATGAACGGAATGATATTGACTTTCAACGGGGCCGGTTCCGCGTGCATGGGGATGTCGTTGAAATTTTTCCTGCTTCGCATGATGAACGGGCACTTCGGGTTGAATTTTTCGGCGATGAAATTGACCGGATTCGGGAAATCGATCCGTTGACTGGTGAGGTTTTCGGTGACCGAAACCACGTTGCAATTTTCCCGGCAACCCATTTCATGACGAATGATGACCAGCTTGAACGCGCAATTGACGGCATTCAGCATGAACTTGACGACCGGTTAAAGGAATTGCATTCTCAAGGAAAATTGCTTGAAGAAGAACGGTTGAAACAACGGACAACGTATGACATTGAGATGTTAAAGGAAATGGGTTATACGTCAGGAATTGAAAATTATTCCCGGCATATGGATGGCCGCAAACCAGGTGAACCGCCGTACACGTTGTTGGATTTCTTCCCGAAAGATTTTCTGATCGTCGTTGATGAATCACACGTTACAATGCCGCAGGTTCGGGGCATGTATCATGCGGATATTTCACGGAAACAAATGCTGATCGATTATGGTTTTCGGCTTCCAAGCGCGCTTGACAACCGACCGTTAAAGCTTGAAGAATTTGAAAAGCATGTTCATCAAATCATTTACATGTCAGCGACCCCGGGACCGTATGAAAAGGAACAAACCGATCATGTCGTTGAACAGATCATTCGGCCAACCGGGTTGCTTGATCCTGAAATTGAAGTTCGCCCAGTGATGGGTCAAATGGATGACCTTGTTGGTGAAATCAATAAGCGGGTTGAACGGCACGAACGTGTTTTTGTAACAACGTTGACGAAAAAGATGGCAGAGGATCTCACGGATTATTTCAAGGAACTTGGAATTAAGGTCAAATACTTGCACTCCGACATTAAAACGCTTGAACGAACGAAGATTATTCGCGATTTGCGGCTCGGTAAGTTTGATGTGCTTGTCGGAATCAATCTTTTGCGGGAAGGAATCGATGTGCCGGAAGTATCCCTGGTTGCGATTTTGGACGCGGATAAAGAAGGATTTTTGCGGAATGAACGGTCATTGATCCAAACGATCGGACGGGCTGCCCGGAACGTTAACGGGCATGTAATTATGTATGCCGATGAAATTACGGATTCAATGCAGGCGGCAATCGATGAAACGAAACGGCGGCGCCATATTCAAGAAGAGTATAACCGGAAGCACCACATTACACCGAAAACAATCAAAAAAGATATTCGGGACCAAATTTCAGTGCTTGATAATTCAGATAAGGAAACTGAAGATTTGGCAAGTGACGAAGTTGAATTTAGCAAGATGACCAAGGCAGAACAAAAAGAAATGATCGACCGGCTGAAGACCCAAATGAAGCAGGCGGCCAAAGACTTGAAATTTGAAGAAGCGGCTTCACTTCGGGACACGATTCTCGAATTAGAAGCTGAAATTGGGTAAGAAGGAGGAATTGACGTGGCAAAGGATCAAATTGAAATTCATGGCGCACGCGCGCATAATTTGAAAAACATTGATGTGACAATTCCCAAAAATAAATTAGTTGTTATTACTGGTTTATCTGGCTCCGGAAAGAGTTCGCTGGCATTTGATACGTTGTATGCTGAAGGGCAGCGACGGTATGTTGAAAGTTTATCATCATACGCGCGGCAATTTTTAGGTCAGATGGAGAAGCCGGATGTCGATTCGATTGATGGACTGTCACCGGCAATTTCAATTAACCAGAAGACAACGTCGAAAAATCCGCGATCAACGGTTGGAACGGTTACTGAGATTACCGACTACCTGCGGCTTTTGTGGGCGCGGGTTGGAACACCGATTTGCCCGAATGACGGTCATCAAATTACCAGTCAATCACCACAACAGATCGTTGACCAAATTTTAGCACTTCCCGAACGGTCAAAAATTCAGATTTTAGCACCAGTCGTCCAGGATAAAAAGGGCCAGCACAAGGAAGTTTTGAAAAAAATTCAACGGGCTGGTTTTGTACGGGGCATTATTGATGGCGAAATGCATGAAATCGGTGATGAAATTGAACTTGATAAAAATAAAAAACATTCGATTTCAGTTGTTGTTGACCGAATCATTGTCAAGGGTGGAATCCGGTCACGGCTTTTTGATTCGGTTGAAGCGGCGTTAAAACTCACAGATGGCTATGTTGCTGTTGATGTGATTGGCGACCAGGTATTACAGTTTTCTGAAAAGTTGGCATGTCCGTATTGCGGCTTTTCAATTAAGGAACTTGAGCCGCGACTATTTTCATTTAATGCGCCGTTTGGGGCTTGTCCAGAATGTGATGGTCTTGGTGAAAAAATTGAAGTTGACCCTGATTTAGTTGTCCCGGACAAAAGCAAAACCCTTGAAGAAGGGGCGATTGCGCCGTGGGCTCCGGATAGTTCAAAGTATTACTACTCACTACTTAGTCAGTTTTGTAAAGCAAAGAAAATCAAGATGGATAAACCGTTTAGCAAGTTAACGGCTAAGCAGAAGGAGACCTTATTGTATGGTGCCGGAACGAAACAGTTCCATTTTCACTTTGAAAATGACTTTGGCAGCAAACGCGATGTCGATATGACGTTTGAAGGGGTCATCCCGAACATTGAACGGCGGTACCGGGATACGAACAGCATGTTTAACCGCAATATTTTGCGTCGCTACATGACCAGTCAGGAATGTAAGGCATGTCACGGCTATCGGCTGAATCCGCAAGCATTGGCGGTTAAAATCGATGGAATGCACATTGGCGAAGTTTCAGATCTGCCGGTTGATCAGGCCCTTGAATTTTTTGATAAGCAAAAGTTCAGTGAACAAAAGGAAATGATTGCCCGGCCAATTTTGAAAGAGTTGCATGATCGCTTAACATTTTTGAAAAATGTAGGGTTAGACTACTTAACCCTTAGTCGTTCAGCCCGAACCCTTTCCGGAGGTGAAGCGCAGCGAATCCGGTTGGCAACGCAAATTGGGTCAAACTTGTCAGGAGTTATCTATGTGCTTGACGAACCATCCATTGGACTGCATCAGCGGGATAATGATCGGTTGATCGCGTCATTAAAATCGATGCGTGATCTCGGCAATACGCTGATCGTTGTTGAACACGATGAAGATACGATGCGGGCGGCTGATTACTTAATTGATATTGGTCCTGGTGCGGGTGCAAATGGCGGTCAGGTAATGGCTGCCGGAACGCCGCAAGAGGTAATGAAGGTCAAAAATTCATTGACCGGCCAATATTTATCAGGAAAGAAATATATTCCCGTTCCTGAAACGCGACGTGAAGGAAATGGAAAATCAATTAAGTTATACGGGGCTGCGGAAAATAATTTGAAGAACATCGACGTTGAATTTCCGCTGGGAAAGTTTATCGCTGTAACTGGTGTTTCTGGCTCAGGAAAATCAACATTAGTCAATCAAATTTTTGAACGGGTATTGGCTCAGAAAATCAATCATAATTCAACCGATAAGCCAGGAAAGTACTCGAAAATTACCGGGGTTGAAAATCTTGATAAGGTAATTAACATTGACCAGTCGCCGATTGGCCGAACGCCGCGAAGCAACCCCGCAACGTATACTGGAGTATTTGATGATATTCGCGGCCTTTTTGCCCAAACAAATCAGGCTAAAATGCGCGGATACAATAAAGGACGCTTTAGTTTTAACGTTAAGGGCGGACGTTGTGAAACATGCAAGGGCGATGGAATCATTAAGATCGAAATGAACTTTTTGCCTGACGTTTATGTTGACTGTGAGGTATGTCATGGCTCCCGGTTTAATTCAGAAACCCTTGAAGTTGAGTATAAAGGGAAGAATATTGCGGAAGTTTTGAACATGACAGTTGACGAAGCCCTTGAATTTTTCGATGCGATTCCGAAAATCAAACGGAAATTGCAGACGATTTCAGATGTTGGTTTAGGATACGTCCAATTAGGACAGTCAGCAACGACGCTTTCTGGCGGTGAAGCGCAACGGATGAAGTTGGCTTCAGAATTGCATAAGAAAGCCACGGGGAAGACGCTTTATATTCTCGATGAACCAACAACCGGGTTGCATTCGGATGACATCAATCGGCTGTTGAAAGTCTTACAACGTTTGGTTGATAAGGGCAATACGGTACTAGTAATCGAGCATAATTTGGACGTCATTAAGAGTGCCGATTATTTGATCGATCTGGGTCCTGAAGGCGGTGAAGGCGGCGGAACGGTTGTTGCAACGGGAACGCCGGAAGAAGTTGCCACTAATCCGCAAAGCTACACGGGAAAATATTTAAAAGATCTTTTAAAGAAGCAGTAAATTAATGTTAAATGTATTATAATAATTAAATTAAGGATTGTGGTGAATGAACAAGGGAGGAAATCATGATGAGCGAATCAGATGAACTGGTAATTGTTACGGGAATGAGCGGGGCTGGTAAAACAGTTGCAATGCAAAGTTTCGAAGATTTGGGGTATTTTTGCGTTGACAACATGCCCCCTGAATTGCTTCCTAAATTCTGGGAACTGGTCAAGGAAACCGGAAAAATCCATAAGGTAGCCCTCGTAATCGATTTGCGGGCCCGGAATTTTTATGATGAAATCAATGAAGTTTTGTCAGAATTAAAGCATAATTTAGGAATTGATATTCGTATCTTATTCCTCGATGCTTCCAACGAAGAATTGGTTGCGCGGTATAAGGAAACCCGGCGCTCACATCCGTTATCACGCGATAGCCGGCCACTAGACGGAATTCGGCGGGAACGGGAATTGCTTTCGGGAATTAAAACCCAGGCGCAGTTGGTCGTTGATACAAGCAAGCTTTCGCCGCGGCAATTGCGGGAAGAAATCTTTCATAGTTTTCAAACGGATGAAGGCCAGTATCCGTTCCATATTGATGTAATGTCATTTGGGTTTAAATATGGATTGCCAATTGATGCGGATATTGTAATGGATGTCCGCTTCCTGCCTAATCCGTATTATATTCCTGAACTTCGAGACAAAACTGGCCTTGATCAAGAAGTTTATGACTATGTTATGAATTCCGATAAGACAACGGAATTTGTGAACCATTTTGAAGCACTATTGCAAACCGTCATTCCGGGATACATTAAAGAAGGCAAGACCAACGTCGTCATTGCCATTGGCTGTACTGGGGGTCAACACCGTTCAGTTGCTTTAGCCCGTCGGACAGGTGAATTTCTAAAAAAGGACTATCACGTAACGATCGCTCATCGGGATGTTAATCGCAGAAAGGAGACTGTAAACCGCTCATGAGTAAGGTAAAACCAAAAATTGTAATGATTGGCGGGGGGACCGGTCTACCAGTAATTTTAAAGGGATTGCGTAAAAAAGATGTCGATATTACCGCGGTTGTAACCGTTGCGGACGACGGCGGTTCTTCGGGAGTGATTCGGAACTACATTAACGTGGTTCCACCGGGAGATATTCGCAATGCAATGGTTGCGTTGTCAGATGTTCCGGAGTTATACAAAAAGATTTTCCAATATCGGTTTAAGACGGATGATCAATTTTTCTCAGGGCATGCGATTGGAAATTTGATTATTGCGGCGTTATCTGAAATGGACAATGATGATATCTTTGAAGCTGTTCAGCAGCTTTCAAAGATGATGCAAGTCGATGGGCATGTTTATCCGGCATCAAATACGCCGTTAACCTTGAATGCCAAGTTTAAGGATGGAACGCACTTAGCCGGCGAGTCTGAAATTTCGGCAGCTGGAAAGACAATTGAAAAGGTTTGGGTCACTGCCATTGATGATACCGAACCGCAAGCCGTTCCTGAAGTGATCGATGCAATTTTGAATGCTGATCAAATCGTTTTAGGACCAGGAAGTCTTTTTACAAGTATCTTGCCGAATTTGATGATCAGTAATGTCGGTGAAGCGGTTCTAAAAAGCAAGGCTGAAGTTGTTTACATTTGCAATATCATGACGCAGAAGGGTGAAACCGAACACTTTACGGATGCGCAGCATGTTCGCGTATTGCATGATCATTTGCACCATAATTTTATTAATACGGTTTTAGTCAATACGGAACCGGTGCCGCAAAATTACATGGACCGGCAAAAGTATGACGAATATTTGGATCAAGTTAAACATGACTTCAAAGGATTGCGTGCTCAGGGATGCCGGGTAATTTCGGATAATTTCCTTGAATTGCGCGATCATGGGGTATTCCACAATGGAACGCAGGTGGTTGAAGAGTTAATGCAACTGATCGGACGACCAAATTCATGGATTAATTAGAAAGGATGATTTCATTTGTCCTATGCAAGTGATGTAAAAAAGGAACTCACAACACTTGAGATTCATGAAGAGGGGAACGGTAAAGCTGAATTAATGGCTTTGATTCGGATGAACGGATCATTAAGCATTGAAAATCACCATTTTGTGTTAGCTGTTCAAACGGAAAATCCGGCAACCGCCCGGCGAATCTATTCACTGTTAAAACAATTTTATCAAATTGAAAGTGAATTGATCGTTCGGCGAAAAATGAAACTTAAAAAGAACAATTTATACATTGTTAAGCTGCGTAACAATAGTGAACGTGTTTTGAATGATTTGAATATTTTAGATGGATTTCAAATCAAACAAACGGTTCCGGTTAAATTTCTTGATAATGATTTGAAGGTGCGCTCATACTTACGGGGAGCCTTCTTGGCGACCGGATCGGTTAATAACCCGGAGACTGGGCGTTATCATTTGGAAATTTATTCGCTTTATGAGGAGCATAATGATACGATTTGTGAAATGATGAATCGGTATCATTTGAATGCGCGGAAAACTGAGCGGCGCAGCGGGTATATTACTTATTTGAAGGAAGCCGAAAAAATCGCGGACTTTCTTTCATTGATTGGGGCAACCAATTCAATGCTGAAGTTTGAAGATATTCGAATCGTTCGTGATATGCGCAATTCAGTTAACCGAATCGTTAACTGTGAAACCGCAAATTTGAATAAAGTTGCGGATGCAGCCAACCGGCAGATTGAAAATATTAAGTACCTGGATGAACATTTGGGCCTTGATAAGTTGCCTGATAAGCTTCGGGAAGTCGCATATGTTCGGGTGGCTCACCCAGAATTAAGTTTGAAGGAACTCGGAGAACTTGTGCCCGGCGGTCCGATTTCAAAGTCGGGGGTTAATCACCGGCTGCGAAAGATCAATGAAATGGCGGCTAAGTTGCAAAAAGGCGAAAAGGTTTGAAAAAAGAAGGTGTGACAAAACAGTAAAAAACGGGCGTGGTGGAAGTAGAAAAGCGAACGAATCGCGGAGCAAAGATTCGGAGGTTTTCGAATTTTCCACATAGACCGTTTGTTTTGGAACCCGATTATGCGGATATAACAAAAGGTTGTGATATAAGTCGCAGCCTCTTTGTTATATCAAAAAACCGAATTGGAATTTTTCCAATTCGGTTTTAGTTTTTAATTTGATGAATCTGATGTTGAAGATGAAGAAGAATCTAATCCTTGACCCTGTTCGATCTTCGACATTAATCCAGTGTATTCGTGCATTTTACTGAAGTACTTCGAAGCAGATGAGTCGGCACTCTCAACGTTTGACGTGTTCTTATCTGTTGTTTGAAGTTCAGGAGCATCACTATTGTAATCGTTGATCGTTGTCTTATCATGATTCAACGTCCACAAACTATCTGATTTATTTCCAAGCTGAGCTTCACGCGCTAAAACTTTAGCGAAGTCATTGTGGTAGTTATAATCTTTTGGATCAACCGGTTTGAATCCTTCTGGAACGTAGTACCGTAAAAGATTCTTGTTATTCAGTGAATCTGATAAGGTCAACTGTTCATTGATATGTTTTCGATCCTTGGCGATTTGCTTCTTGACGCTTTCAGATGGATGCGTGATTACATCGCCGGTACTGTTTTCATAAATGGTATTTCCGACTACTGTATACTTTGGTGTTACAAAGTTATCATTTCGGAACGCAACTACTTGGTTGTGTTGTGGTGAGAACAAGTCTGTTCCGAATTGGATATACTTTTGAGTATTGATTCCGAGAAGGTGAAGCAACGTTGGCAAGAAGTCGATTTCGCCACCGTATTGGTACTGAACCCCACCATTATTATCGCCTGGAATATGGATCATTAATGGGACCCGTTGCATTTGAGCATTGTCAAAGTTGTTCCAGGTTGAAGCTGATTTTCCAAGTAATGGGGCAAGCTTCAAGTTCCGGGTATCTGAAATTCCATAGTGGTCACCATAAAGGACGATCACTGAATTGTCGTACAACCCTGATTTATGCAGATAATCGAAGAACTGTTGCAACGCTTGATCCAAATAGTGGGCCGTTACGAAGTAATTATTAACTGAGGCATCTCCCGTATTGGCCGGTTGAATCGATTGATTCTTTTGGTCGATCGTGAACGGGAAGTGGTTTGACAGCGTAATGTATTTTACATAGAACGGCTGTTGCAAGTGTTCAAGATACTTGATCGAATCATGGAAAATTAATTTATCCTTTAATCCATATTCAGTTAAGTTATTTGAATTGGTGTTGTAATAACTTGAATCAAAGAAGTATTGGTATCCCATGTTTTTATATACGTTGTCCCGGTTCCAGAATGAGCCGTTGTTTCCATGGAAAACAGCACTTGTATATCCTTCAGTTTGATTTAAGATTGCCGGAGCAGCTTCAAAGGTATTGCCAGTTCCAATTGCAGAGAAGAGGGAACCTTGTGGCAAACCAAACGTTCCGGTTTCCAACATGTTTTCAGCGTCAGACGTCTTTCCTTGGCCAACCTGGTTAAAGAAGTTGGCGAAACTATAAAACTGCTTGCTGTTGTACAAGCTATTCAAGAATGGAGTAACTTCCTGGCCATTCAATTTATAGTTGATCAAGAATTGTTGGAAACTTTCCAAGTGAATGATAATAACGTTTTTTCCCTTGGCAATTCCAAACATCTTTGGATTGGGTTTGGCGTAGTTTTCCTTATTAAACTCAAGGATCTTATTTAAATCTGAACTCGTGGCGCTATTCCGCGCGTGATTATTCTTGGCTGTTTTGATCGCATCGTATACGGTGAATGAATCCAGCCCAAGGAATTTGACCAGATATTCACGGTCAAATGTCCGGGTAAGCAATTGCGGCCGGCTGATTTCACCTAATACAATGTTAAAAAGCAGCATGAAAACTGAAAATGAGGTGATTGCGACGGCTTGCTTTTTCGGAATCGGGTTTGGATCAACCTTTAAGAACCGGGTAATAAATCCAATGGCAATCAAAATCAAATCGGCTACAATGATCAGATCCTGCGGCTTCAGGAGGGCAAGCGAACTTGTACTCAATCCTTCAGAAACGGAAGAATAACCGAGGATAACGTTGATCGTCATAAAATCAGTAAATTCACGGTAATAAATAACGTTGAACATCAGCAATGCGGTGTTGGCAATGTCAATTAACGTCATGAATATATACGCGGGAACTCCCCGTTTAACGTAAAGAGCCAATCCAAGCAGAAGCAACGTGGTTGCAATCGGATTGATCAGTAAAACGAAGTATTCATATATTCCCTTGACACCTAAACGGAAATCAATGAGGTAAACTAAAATTGTTTTTAGCCAAAATAGTGAGGCAAGTAACGTAAAATAACCCCATCGAGTGTTTAAAAATTGATGAAACTTTTTAAAACGCACGATTAAAGCGTCCTTTCCTTTGAATTTAAACCAAATATACAAATTTAGATTTAAAAATGGATAAAGAGGAGAGATAGGAAAAATACCTAACTCTCCTCATCATACTTATTACATAATACCCCAGATTGGACTATTTAGTTAAGTGAATTTTGAGATTTAGTGAATATTTAATTCTTGAAAGCCCTTGCGTAAGAATCAAAATTCGTGTATATTGGACAAATACTGACTGGAAGAGATTACATTTAGAAGGAAGGAATTTTTACAATGTTAATTGCCTTAATTCCCGCATTAGCATGGGGGAGTATTGGATTAATTAGTGGAAAGTTGGGAGGAACTGCTAACCAACAAACACTTGGAATGACTTGGGGTGCCTTGTTATTCGCAATTATTATGACACTGTGCAGTTGGGGACACTTTATGGCCAACTGTACATGGAAGCTTTGGATCGTCGGTTGGATTTCGGGATTATTCTGGAGTTTAGGCCAGAACCAACAGTTCCATGCAATGAAATCAATCGGGGTTTCAAAAGCAATTCCAATTTCAACCGGAGCTCAATTAGTAACCAACGCATTAGCGGGCGTAATTTTATTTCATGAATGGACAACTAAACGTCAATTATCAATTGGCTCAATTGCCTTGATCATTCTTGTTATCGGGGCAACTTTGACTGCTTTACGCGATAAGAAGAATGCCGCTGTGAATGCTGAACGGGTCAGTGAAGACTGGAACGGCGGCGCACGGGCATTGATTTTATCAACGCTTGGCTATTTAGGGTACACGGTCGTTGTTCACTGGGCCAACGTTGATACCCGTGCAATGGTATTGCCGCAAGCCATCGGAATGGTTTTAGGAGCTTCAATGTTTGCGCTTGGAAAGAACGCATTCAAGAAGGAAACTTACAAAAATATTCTTACCGGTTTAGTATGGGGAACAGGGAATCTGTTCATGTTTGAAGCCACAACAATGGTTGGGTTGGCAATCAGCTTCTCATTTTCACAAATGGGAATCGTAATTTCAACGTTTGGTTCAATCTTCTTCTTGGGTGAAAAGAAGACGAAGCGTGAATGGTTTTACGTTGTGATTGGATCATTAATGGTTATTTTAGGTGGATTCTTACTGGGAATTCTTAAATAGGAAATGATCGAAAGACTGCGCCAAATTTGGTTGCAGTCTTTTTTGGAATTAATTAAAGAAGATTTTGAAATCAAATCATTTATTTTTAAGGATTTATAAGCATAAATAATAATTTATCGTGTTTTTTCTGTGCCATTCGATGAAAAATATTGTATAATGTAAGCGTAATAATTTTTAGGAAAAGGAGATATTACGATGGCTCACATTAAATTTGATAGCTCAAACTTAGGCAAGTTCGTTAACGACTATGAACTTGGACAAATGCAAGCAATGGTTAATGCTGCAGATGAAGAATTGCGTCAAGGTACAGGCGCAGGAAACGACTTTTTAGGTTGGTTGAATTTACCTGTTGATTACGACAAGGACGAATTTGAACGAATCAAAAAAGCTGCTAAGAAGATTCAATCAGATTCAGAAGTATTGGTTGTTTTAGGAATTGGTGGTTCATACTTAGGTGCTCGGGCTGCAATTGAATTCTTAAACCACAACTTCTACAACTTAATTGGCGCTGACAAACGTAATGCTCCTCAAATTTTCTTTGCCGGCGACTCACTTTCATCATCATACTTATATGACTTGTTAGAAGTTATTGGCGACCGTGACTTCTCAGTTAACGTTATTTCAAAATCTGGAACAACTTTGGAACCAGCCATGGCATTCCGGATCTTCAAACAAAAGTTGGAAGAAAAGTATGGTAAGGAAGGCGCTCGTGAACGAATCTACGCAACAACAGACCGTGCTCGGGGTGCATTGAAGACATTAGCTGACGATGAAGGCTATGAAGAATTCATCATTCCTGATGACATTGGTGGTCGGTTCTCAGTATTAACACCAGTTGGTTTGTTACCAATCGCCGCTTCAGGGGTTGACATTGATCAATTAATGAAGGGTGCTGCAGATGCTCGTGAAGCATACTCAGATCCAGACTTATCAAAGAACGAAGCTTACCAATATGCTGCTTTACGTAATATCTTATTCCGCAAGGGTTACAACATTGAATTACTTGAAAACTACGAACCATCATTGATGTACTTCACAGAATGGTGGAAGCAATTAATGGGCGAATCAGAAGGTAAAGATGGCAAGGGCATTTACCCATCATCAGCTAACTTTACAACTGACTTGCACTCATTAGGTCAATACATCCAAGAAGGCCGGCGTGCTTTGATGGAAACAGTTATCAACGTTGAAAAGCCAAACCACAACATTGATGTTCCAATGGATGACAAGAACCTTGATGGCTTGAACTACTTGAAGGGTAAGACAATGGACGATGCTAACAAGAAAGCTTGCGAAGGCGTTGTTGTTGCTCACACTGATGGTGGTGTTCCAGAAATGCTCATCAACATTCCTGACCAAACAGAATACACATTAGGCTACTTAATGTACTTCTTCGAAATTGCCGTTGCAATTTCAGGTTACTTGAACGGGGTTAACCCATTCAACCAACCAGGTGTTGAAGAATACAAGCAAAACATGTTTGCTCTCTTAGGCCGTCCAGGTTACGAAGAAAAGACAAAAGAATTAGACGAACGGTTAAATAAATAATCGTTGATTGAAATTAAAAGGAGGCGGAATTGGATTCCGTCTTCTTTTTTTGTAAAAACTGTTTCTTATTTTTTCCTCACAAAATTCGTAATTGTTACGAAAAATCATGTAAAATAAAAGAAAGAGGAGTGGAAGGGAGAAACGCGATGATTGCAAATGCAGCTGAAACGCTAATTGAAAATCAACGAGAACATTTTCTGATTTCGGCAGATAAGGTCGCAAATGTTTTTGAAAGTAATCCGTTGAATCATGCCTTTTTAGTTTTAACAAAAGTACGGTATTCCAAGATTCCGGTTTTAGATAATGAACAGCATTTTAAGGGATTGATTTCACTTGCAATGATTACCGATTCAATGCTGGGATTAAACGGAATCGATCCAACTGGATTAAGCGAGCAAACAGTTGCGGACGTTATGCAACGCGATGTCCCAACGGTTACGAATACAGAAAGTGTTGAAGAGCTGTTGCATCTGCTTGTGGACCAGCCATTTTTGGTGGTTACTGACCAGCAAAATGTTTTTCAGGGAATTATTACTCGCCGGGAGATCATGAAGGCGGTCAATTATATGGTTCATGAACTGGATCATCAGTATCAAATTGAAAAACGTGAATAAAAAATAATGAGGATGCAACTTATGTCACATCCTCATTATTTTTACTCTTTTTGGTCTGCTGATAATTCAATTGGACTTGTTGGAACCCTAATTCCAGCCTTCGTGAGTGCTTCAAGGTAAGCATGCAAGAATTCACGCTGAATAATTGCTTGGGCTCCGTTTTTGGCAATGATGACTACGCGATAAACTAATTCGCCTTTACCAACGTCAACCGGGCCTTGAACAGTCGGCCCGCTGACGATGTCTTGATTATCATCAGGGTTAAGCTTTTGATTGACCTGTTCAATGATCGTTGTCATTTTTTGAATATCAGTTTGCGGTTGAATCCGAATGTTGATAACGGCCCGCATTGGGTTGCGGGACATATTAGCAACCGTTGTGATTTCGCGGTTAGGAATGAAATGCAGTGTTCCATCGCTGCTGATCAGCTGAGTTGTTCGCAACCCGATTGCGTGGACCGTTCCTTCAATTCCGGCAATTTTAACGGAATCCCCGACCACAAATTGTTGTTCAAGCAAAATGAAAAAGCCGTTCACAACGTCCGTAACGAATCCTTTGGCTCCAAGTCCAAGGGCAACACTCGCGATTCCAGCACCGGCAATCAACGTTCCAACCGGAATTCCAAAGAGGGATAATAACGCGTAAATCAAGAAGAACAGCATTGTGTAGTGAAAAATATTATTCACAAGGGTGTAGATCGTTCGAATGCGCCCATCAGCAATGTAGCTGTTTTTCTTTTCCTTTTTCGTGGTGTGGAGGATCAATTTGCGAATCAATTTTTTACCAAGCGAATTGATCACCACAAATGCAAAGCAGATCAAGACTAAGATGATCGCCTTTGAGATCACAAGCGAAATGATTTTATCCCAATTGATTTTTTCGATGAACCGCATCCAAATGCCAGGTTCCTTTGCAATCTTTGAATTCTTTACGGCACTTACGGCAGTTGCAGTTAGAATAAAGTGGTTCACGAAATTTCCTCCTTCAAAAATTAAATAACTGCTTGTATTATATCAAAGAACTGTCCGTTTTTCGGATAAATTTGGTATAATGACATTATTAGGCAATTTAATAATGATTGCGGTTTAACCTATTAAATGCTATTCTAAAACCGTAGTTATTAGGACAGGAGGGATAGGCGTGACAATGACATTTGGACAATTAGCTGGAATAATTGCCGCAATTGCATTCCTTGTCTTAGTTGTGTTTATGTGTCGGGTATTATCACGACTTGTAAAGACGGTTTCACAACTTACAAAATCAATGAGTTCACTTACAAAAGATGCTGATAATATTTCAGATCAAGTCGAACAATTATTAGATAAGACCAATACGTTAATGGCGGATATTAATGAAAAATCACAAAAGGTAGAACCGTTATTTGATACGATTGTTGATTTAAGTGAAAGTGTTTCTGACTTAAATGAAGCAAGTCGCGGGATGGCAAGTAAGATTGCAGCAACCGCTAGGGATACTTCAAAGATGAAACAGGCTTCAACGTTATTTAGTGTTGGCAAGCATGCATTTAACGCAATTAGCAAGGCCAAGTCAAAGAAAGATAAGAAATAATGTTTGATTAATTGGGAAAAGAATGGAGGAGCTTATAATGAAAAAGAGCTTTTTATTAGGTTTAGGTGTTGCCGCAGCTTCAGCTTTTGTGATTTCGAAAAAGTTAACCGAATCACAAAAAGATCGGATTGCAATGAAGATTGACGAAACATTGCTTAATTTACGTGATACAGCTGTAAAGTATGATAAGTATGCCCACGATTACCTTGACGAAAATCGGGATACGATCAATAACTTTAAGCAAAGTATTTCTGATCGTTTCAATCATTTAAAAGATGAATCAGTTGTTTCAGATGCGTTCTCTTCGTTGAAACAAGCAACTTCAGATTTGAAGACTTACATTCAAGATAGTAAAGAAGATATTGAACAACCAGTTGAAGATCATGATGAAGTAATGCAAGATGATATTTTCATTGATGATCCGAACTTCGGTGAAGAAGACGAATTAAAGACGGTCACATTTTTCCCAGAAGGATGGGAAGAACCCGAAAAGAGTTTAGATGACAATAATGAACCTCAATTATAAAATGAGGATAAATAAAAAAAGCTGGATTTTAAATCCAGCTTTTTTTATTACTTTAGTTTAATGGAATAACTTTTAATTCCTTTGAAGTATGGGTGAACGGTTCGCAGCCGTTGTCAGTAATGTGGACACAATCTTCGATCCGGACTCCTGCAAAGCCTGGAATATAGATTCCGGGTTCAATTGAGAAGCACATTCCAGGTTGGAGTTCCATCTTGTTGCCTTCCATAATAGATGGGAATTCGTGGTCGCTTTGGCCAAGACCGTGACCTAGTCGATGAATGAAGTATTCGCCATAACCGGCATCGCTAATAACTTTCCGGGCAATATGGTCAAGTTCTTCGGCGGTTACTCCAGGTTTAGCAGCATCTTGGGCTTTTAATTGGGCTTCAAGGCAAACCTTGTAAATTTCTTGTTGTTGATCATCGATTTTTCCAAAGGCAACTGTCCGGGAAGCATCTGAAGCAAAGCTTTGATACATTACACCCAGATCAAATAAGCAAAGTTTGTTTGGTTGAAGTTTTTCCTTTTTCGGAGCACCATGGGGATCAGCTGCATTGGCCCCGCTTTGAACAATGGTGTCAAAACTCATTTGCATGATGCCTTTTTTCATCAGGGCATATTCGATTTCAGCGACGATGTCTTGTTCGGTTCGACCCATTTGTAAAGCGTTGAACCCAACTTCGAATGCATAGTCGGCCCATTTGCCGGCTTGGTTCAATTTTTCAATTTCTTCAGGGGTTTTGAAAAGTTTTTCGTGTTGAATAAGGGGAGTTAAGTCACCTTCGAATTGAGCATTCGGATACTGTTTTTGAATCTCTTCAAAACGTTCAACGGTCAGGTTTTCCTTTTCAATGGCCCACTTTTCTGGATTAGGATTGATTTTATCAATGTGATTTTTGATCAGCGCATATGGGTCTTCGTGATCAAGGTATCCGTAAACCGGATATTTCCATCCAGCTTCCTTAACAGAGCCGACTTCAAGCGCAGGAGCAAAAATAAATGGTTCATGATCCGGGAAAATGAAGAGGGCGAGGGTCCGTTCGATCGGATCACTTTCAAAACCGGTGAAGTAGGCAATTGTTTTATAGTTGCTGATATACGCAATATCATAGTTATTTTGAGCAAGCCATTGTTGAACAGTATCAATATGTGACATTTAACTCATCCTTTCATCTTAAATTAGTTTAAGTATACCATAGTTTAAGCCTAAAATAAGAATCTGATGAGAAAAAAGAAAGATAGATTTTAATTAAGCTTATTTTCAGAAAATCGAGAAGTTATTAATGAAAATCTCAGGGGAAAAATAATTCCTAAGAGGGGAATCAAATCCACGATTTAATATTAAATGAAACGCTTGCATTTCTTATGAAAACTTGATAGATTTATATATGGATTATTGAAAATGAAAATATACAATACTAAATGAAAGGACTCAGTTATGGAAAAACAATCAATTACAATTTATGATGTTGCAAAAAAAGCTGGCGTTTCAATGGCAACCGTTTCACGGGTTGTAAACGGAAATCCGAATGTTAAACCGGGAACCCGGAAAAAGGTCATGGAAGTCATTGATGAACTTGATTACCGTCCAAATGCGGTTGCACGGGGACTTGCAAGCAAGAAGACAACAACGGTCGGAGTCATTATCCCAGATGTAACGAATGTCTACTTCTCATCATTAGCGCGTGGAATCGACGACGTTGCAACAATGTACAAGTACAATATTATCCTTGCAAACTCCGATGGAAACGAAGAAAAGGAAATCCAAGTATTTAATACGTTGCTTGCTAAACAGGTTGACGGAATTATTTACATGGGAACCCATTTGACTGAAAAATTGCGTGAACAAATCAAGCGTTCAAAGACGCCGGTTGTCCTTGCCGGATCGATCGATCATAAAAATGAATTTGTAAGTGTGCATGTTGATTACGTAAAGGCTGTCAAAGAAGCCGTCAATAACTTACTTGCGCATGGCGATAAACGGGTTGCGTTTGTTTCAGGACCATTGAATTACCCAATCAATGGTGAATACCGGTTAAAGGGATATAAAGAAGCCCTTGCTGAAAACGGAATCGAATTTGATCAGGACCTTGTTTTTGAAACAAACGACAGTTATCGGGCCGGTGAAACGTTATGGCCAGCATTGTCTGCTGCCCACGCGGATGCTGCATTTGTTGCTGATGATGAATTGGCAACGGGGGTTTTGAACGGTGCGGTTGATGCCGGTGCTCAAATTCCGGCTGAATTTGAAGTGATCACTGGAAATGATTCGAAATTAACCCAAATCGTTCGGCCAAAATTGTCATCAATTACCCAACCACTTTACGATATTGGTGCGGTTGCAATGCGGTGCTTAACGAAGATGATGAATAAGGAAGACGAAGACTTAGACAAGACGATCGAACTTCAATATGGATTCATTAAACGCGGGTCAACTCGCTAATTGATATTGATAAGTGGCAACTTTTTTGGTATCATCTAAGATGACTGTAATTGTCAAATTCTAAAACTGGAAAGAGGTATTCGAAATGTCAGGACATTCAAAATGGCATAATATCCAAGGACGGAAAAACGCCCAGGATGCAAAGCGTGGAAAAATTTTCCAAAAAATCTCACGAGAAATTTACATGGCTGCTAAGGCAGGTGGTCCTGATCCAGACGGAAACCCACAATTACGGCTAGTTATGGATAAAGCTCGTTCTGCTAACATGCCGAAGGATAACATCAAGCGTGCGATTGATAAAGCAACGGGTGCTGGCGGTGCAGACTACGAAGAAATCACATATGAAGGTTATGGCCCAGCAGGGGTTGCTGTTTTGGTACATGCCTTGACTGATAACCGGAATCGGACAGCTTCAGCAGTTCGTGGTGACTTTAACCGTAATGGCGGTAATTTAGGTGAATCCGGTTCAGTTAGTTTCATGTTTAATCGGAAAGGTTACATTGCAATCTCACGTGAAGATTTAGATGTTGACGAAGATACAATGGAATTAGCAGCAATCGAAGCAGGTGCAGATGACGTTCAAACTTCTGATGAAGTCTTTGAAATCTATACTGATCCAAAAGACTTTGACAGTGTTCGGGATACACTTCAAAAAGATTATGATTTAGATACCGCTGAATTAACAATGGTACCAACAACAACAACGGAAGTTCCAGCTAACAAGGTTGAACAACTTCAACGGTTGATCGACAAGCTTGAAGACGAAGATGATGTTTCAGAAGTCTTCACGACAGCTGAATTCCCTGACGAAGATTAATATGGAAATGAAAAGTCGGAATTGGTCCGGCTTTTTCTTATTAAAGGATAGTTTATTTTTAACTGATAACTTAGAATTAAATGGAAAAGCGAGGAAATAACTTTGAACAAAGTTACTGTTTTAGGAAGTTTAAACGTTGATACGATTCTTCAGATCCCGCGGTTGCCGCAACCCGGTGAAACTTTAGCAATGACTGACCAACGGAGTGCTGGCGGCGGTAAAGGAGCTAATCAAGCCATTTCAGCAGCCCGGTCAGGAGCAGCAACTTCATTTATCGGTAAAATTGGTGATGATGAGAATGGCCGAATGATGCTTAGTTTCCTAAAGGATGCCGGAATTAATACTGAACAGGTTACCGTTTCAAGCAAGGGAACAGGTCAAGCCTTTATTATGCTTCAAGAAAGCGGCGAAAACAGTATTATTATTTATGGCGGTGCTAATCAGGAAATCAAGGATGCAGATATTGAAAATGCCCGTGAAATGATTCAATCGTCTGATTTTATCGTTACTCAATTTGAAACTCCATTTGATCAAGCAACGCATGCGTTCAAGATTGCGAAAGAAGCTGGGGTTGTAACCGTCTTGAACCCCGCTCCTGCACATAAGAATGTTGATCCTGAATTATTGCAAAACGTTGATTTGATCACACCGAATGAAACGGAAGCAGAAATTTTAACGGAGATCAAGGTTGTTGACCAAATCACTGCGCATGAAGCTGCTACCCGGCTTCAAGAGTTAGGTGCCAAAAATGTAATTATCACGTTAGGCGGTAAAGGAGCATACTTTAAGACTGCAACGGAAGAAAAATTGGTAAAGGCCTTTAAGGTTCATGCAATTGATACAACTGCGGCGGGCGATACGTTCCTTGGAGCGTTGGTTTCACGGTTAAATAAAGATTTCAGTAACCTTGAAGAATCGATTATTTACGCAAGCAAGGCTTCTTCAATTGCCGTTCAAAAGGTTGGCGCAATTCCTTCAATTCCAACTGAAACACAGGTTAAAGCTGCTTTAGAAGCTGAAAAATAAACTAAATAAAACTAATTATCAATCACGAGGAAGTTTTGAACTTCCTCGTTTTTTTATAAAAAAATCTCCTTTTAGCGTATCTATAAGTGAAAGGAGGTTATCGCAAATGGAAAGTCAGCAAATTGTGCTTAAGGTCCTGGATGATGCAATTCAGCGTCATGCGAGTGATATTTATTTTTTACCGCACCGGGATGGATACCTGATTAACTTTAATGTTGATGGGTTGGATGTTCGCTATCAAAAATTAAAAACGACGGTTGCATTGGAATGTATCAATTACCTTAAATTTCAAGCGCATATGAATATCAGCGAGCATCGACGGCCCCAACTCGGAGCTTGGCGGTATTCATCTCAAAGGACAGTGGTTGATTGTCGGTTATCAAGTGTCGGTGATTTTCAGGGAAGTGAAAGTTTGGTTGTTCGGTTAATTTATGCAATCGCACAACTTACCCATCAGCGATACTTTGTTCCTGATCAGTGGCAAGTGATCAAGACGGCATGCCGGCGACGCGGTTTAGTTATTTTTTCGGGGCCAACAGGTTCAGGAAAGACCACTTCAATGTATAAGCTTGCAGAGCAGTTTGGCGATCAGCAGATCTTAAGCATTGAAGATCCAATTGAAATTTTTTACCCCGATATCTTGCAATTGCAGGTAAATGAAAAGGCGGGAATGGCCTATCAAGATTTAGTTAAGGTTGCATTGCGGCATCACCCGAACATTTTAATTATTGGTGAAATCCGCGATCAGGAAACTGCAAAAATTGCAATTCAAGCGGCGTTGAGTGGCCATTTGGTTTTGAGCACCGTCCACGCTGCAAACTGTTATGGTGTTGTATCCCGGTTATGTAATCTTGAAATATCATTAACAGACCTTGAACAAACGTTGCAGTTAATTAATTATCAGCGGTTGATTCCAACGACCAGTCATGAAACGAAAGTATTATTTGATCAGTTAGATTTACGGAAAAATGACCCGTATGAGATTTTAGAGCAACGCGGAATGACTCCGGAATGGAAACAAAATCTTAAGGAAATTTACCAGCGTCAAGAAATTACACATCAGGATTATGAAAGGTACCTTTATGGGTAAAAAAATAAACAACAATCGAAAGTGGAAATTAAAAATCCAAGCAGAATTTTTTGAAACCCTTGCTGACATGCTTCGAAGCGGTTTTTCACTAAAACAATGTTTAATTAACCTCGCAATCCTGTATCCTACACAGAAAAATGATTTTGAGATGGCATTGGCACAGCTAGAAAGCGGAAAAACGTTTAGTGAGAGTATTCAGCAGTTTTTGAATTCAAAAATTTACTATCAACTGATGCTTGCAGAAAGCCATGGTCAGTTGGAATTAAGCGTTTCGCAGTTGGGAAAATACATGCGCCAACGGGTCGAGCAGCGTGAAAAAATCCGGGCAGCTTTATTTTATCCGTGTATTTTATTTGGACTGTTAATAATGATGATCACGGTTTTATTAACATGGTTGCGCCCGACAATCACGGCATTAAGTGAACAAGGAAAACAATCTTCTGGAATCACTCAGTGGCTTATCAACGGTGGCAAAATTGGCGGAATGATGTTGGGATTGATCATCATTATCTATTTGTTATATGGAATTTACTGGCTGAAAAAGCAGCCGTCAATTGCCCGGCATCAATGGTTAAGTCGGTTGCCGTTAATCGGAAATGTTTACCGCTGCTATGCTTATTACTATTTATCTTTTAATTTGGCATTACTTTTAAAAAGCGGCCTTGGATTTCATGAAGTCTGTAATTTTTTATTACGGTTTGAACCGCAAACGTTACTTTATCAACTTGGTGAGAGGTTAAATCAGCATTTGCTTTCAGGCAGAGAAATCAAAACATTTATTAAGCATTATGCATTTATTCCATCAGAATTAAATATCTTTTTAAATAAAGGTCAAACGAATGCAGAGTTGAGTGAGGACCTATTAATTTATGCCAATACAATGTATCAAAGATTACTGAAGAAGGTCGATCGGTTAATTAATCTGATTCAGCCAATCGCATTTTTAATAATTGCGGTCATCATTGTCGGAATTTATCTGTCAATTTTGATTCCAATTTATTCAAATTTAGGAGGGATTTCTTAATGAGCAAGGTTAAGAAAGTAAAAGGATTTACTTTAATCGAAATGGCAATCGTGTTATTTATTATCAGTTTATTGATCTTAATTATTATTCCAAATATTAATCATCAACGTAAAAACGCGGTCAACGTTAATTCAAATGCAATGCGAACTGAACTTCGAACACAGGCCCAACTGTATTTGTCGGAGCATCCCAATACCGAGGCTTCAGCGTTAACGACAAATATGCTGGTAACGGATCATTACTTGACGAACCAGCAAGCAAAGAAATTAGCTGATCAAAAGATTACGGTTCAAGATGTTTTAAATGAAAAGTAGGGGTTTTACGTTGCTTGAAACAACTATCGTTCTCGCATTAGCTTTCTTGTTTTTATTATTAAGTTTTTACTTTGCGCCCCGAAGTTCGGCCCAATTCAAAGAAGAACAATTTATGCAGAATTTGACAAGTAAGCTTGATAAGGCGGCGATGCAAGGAAAAGAACATCATCAAATTGTGCGTGCATTTTTTGGAAAGGAAGATGTTCAGATTCTAGTCGGGCGAAAAACAGAGGAACTAGAATATCCGCCAACATTAATTAAATATGGCGCTGAAAGTGTTTATATTTCTCCTTCAGGCGTGACCCGTCCGACAACGATTCCGCTTGTTTCAAAGAAAGGACATTATTCATATAACTTAATTTTTGAACTTAGTTTTGGAGGGGTATACCGTGTTACCAAACAAGAGTGGTAAAATTTCAGCCTTTTTGATCAGCGATGCGATTATTGGATTGACCTTGATTTCATTGGCAATTGCAACATTTTACTTTAACCAGTCATGTTTTATGAAAAATGAAGATGAATTGTATTTAAAAAATCTTCAGGTTCAAGAAGCTTTTCAGCAAAGCGTATCGCAAATCAATCAGGGAAAGCCGTTAAACCAGATCAAAGTTCATTCGGATGCGGGAGAGTATCAAATCAATGTTGAAAAATAGAATTAAGGCGTTTTCACTGGTTGAAGTCATCATTGCATTAATCATTTCAAGCTTGGGATTATTGCTGATTAGTGGCAGTGTTTATGGGATTCACCGGCAGTTGAATTCGAATTCTGGAAGTAAGGAGCGTATTCAATGGGAAAAATTAATTTCAACGCTCGAATCAGAACAAATGCGTTTTCAATGGAAAGAAAGTCAAAATAATGGAACGCCGGTATTATACTGTCAAACCCAGCACAATGATTATTTGCTTAAAAAAAATCGTCGAAATTTAATTTTACAGGGAATAAATGGTCAGGGATTTATGCCATTAATGATGAATATTGATGGATTTCGTTACCGTTATTCAGAGCCGTTTTTGGAAATCTGGGTCAAAGTCCATAACCATCAATATCATCGAAAAGTTGTAATGCAGAGGAAAAGTAATGAAAACTAAAGTTAGGGGATCATTGTTTGCAAGCGGAATTTTATTTTTAATTTTCTTTAGTGCGCTGTTTTTGGGACAACTTGAATTTTTCAATAATCACTTGAGTTTTTACCGTTCAGAGATCAATTTAAAGGAAGCTCAAACAATGCGAAACATGGCGCAAACTCATCACCTTCATGATAATCAGGAATTAAAGTTTAACACTGGAAAAGTCCGTTTTCATGAACAGCGGTATGAAATTACGTTGAAAAACGGAAATCGATATTCGTTCGAACCTTTTAAGTAATGCTTGCAATCAGAATTGGAACTCGTTAAACTGTTACACGAATATTGATTAGAACGTGAGGGTTAAAGCGTGGAGTTAAAAGATATTGAACAAGCATACCAAACACTGAGTCAAATTATCGAAATTTTCCAAAAGCAACTTGATCTTTCATATTTTGACGCATTGATTGAGGCGTTAAGCGACCTGCTTGAAAATCAGATTAATGGGAAGGAAGAAATTGACGCTTCAACGGTTGCTGAGTTGGAAAAGTTATACCGGCATTTGGACTTGAGTGAATTTTCTTCAGAAGAGATTCGTCAGGTTATCCAATTATTATTATTGGGGTCATATAAAAAAGAACGAGTTCAGCCTAATCACCAAATGACGCCGGATTCAATTGGATATTTGATAACTTTTCTGATTGAAAAAATAATCTCAGAAGAAAAATTAAATTCAATGTTAGACCTGACAGTTGGAACGGGGAATTTGCTTGCTGTAATTTTAAACAATTTAAAGTCTCTCGGGAATCAAAGTTTAAAAGCGTATGGAGTCGATAATGATGATACGTTATTAGCAATTGCAGATGTTTCCCTTGCTCTCCAACGAATCAGCAATGTTGAACTTTTCCATCAGGATGCATTGGATAATTTAATGCTTCCACAAGTTGATCTGGTGGTTAGTGATCTGCCAGTCGGATATTATCCGCTTGATGATCGTGCAGCGCAGTTTGAAACGCATGCTGCGGAAGGTCATTCATTTGCTCATTATTTATTGATTGAGCGTGGAATCGAAAAGCTTGCCGAAAATGGTTGGGGACTTTTTGTTGTTCCAAGTGGAATTTTTGAAACTGAAGAGGCTCAACCACTCTTGAAGATGATTCAGAAGAATGGTTATTTGCAAGGATTACTGAATTTGCCGCGTGAATTATTTGTATCTGAAAAATCGCGCAAAGCAATTTTAATGGTTCAGAAAAAGGGCGATCAGGCTCATCAAGCATCTCAAATCTTGTTGGGTGATTTTCCATCATTGAAGGATAAAAAAGAATTTAACGGTTTCCTTGATGAAATCAATGCGTGGGTAAAAGAAAATCAATAATTTTGAAAAAGTTGTGGCAGGTGCCACGGCTTTTTTGTTAGTTATTCATTTTAGTGTATAATTTTAAAAGAAGAGTTTAAGTTGGAGGTGAGATTGTGAACGAAAAAAGGCGTGAAAAAATGGAAGAGCAGCTTGCGAAAAAGGCAAAGGCGATTGAAGAATACGCAAGTACGGTCGTTACACCAAATGATACGGATGTGATCATTGATGGGCGCAAGTATCAATTGGTTGAAAATTATCATGAAGGTTTTCAGGTTGATAAGTTGCGTGAACGTTTCAGTCCAATTTTAACCAAGTTTGATTATATTGTCGGTGATATGGGATATGATCAATTGCGGTTACGCGGATTTTACGATGATAAGCGTAAGGTTCAACCATCTCAAAAGATCAGTCATTTGCAAGATTATTTATATGAATATTGTAATTTTGGCTGTGCGTATTTTATTTTAAAGAATTGTGAGGTTCATGACAGCTTTCCGGCTCCAGCAGCTCACAAAAAAAGGCGACGGAAAAACTCACGATCACGAGCAAATACAAATCATAAACGTTCAGATAAAAAATCGAATTATAATAATCGGAAACCTAAGATTCAAACGGTTAAGTCCAAGAATCGCCGTCAGGGGAGCCGTCACTTTGTAATTCGAAAGAAGAAAAATAATACTAATAATAAGCGGAGAGATCAAAATGCCAAATAAATTATACAAAGGATACATGATTGATTTAGACGGAACGATTTATCGGGGAAAAGAACGGATTCCGGCAGCTAAACGGTTTATTGAACGGTTGCAAAAGTTCGAAATTCCATTTTTATTTGTAACAAATAATAGTACCCGAACACCAGAACAGATTGTTGAAAATTTGAGTAAAAACTATGATATCCACGTCAAAAAGGAAAATGTGTACACTTCGGCGCTTGCAACGGCAGATTATATTGCTGATTTAGACGAACACAAACGGCAGGTTTATGCAGTTGGCCAATTAGGATTACAACAATCCTTATTGGATCGTGGATTCCGGTTTAATGAACAGAATCCTGATTATGTTGTCGTTGGTTTAGATACGGACGTTACGTACCATAAACTTGAACTTGCAACCCTTGCAGTTCGGAATGGGGCAAAATTTATTGGAACAAACCCAGATTCGAATTTACCAAGTGAACGGGGAATGATTCCAAGTGCCGGCTCAATCGTTGCATGTATTGAATATGCTACCCAGCAAAAGGCAACGTATGTTGGCAAACCTGAAAATATTATTATGGAAAAAGCGCTTGAAAAAATGAATCTTCCGGAGGATCAGGTTGCGATGGTTGGCGATAATTATCGAACGGATATTATGGCAGGAATCAACTTTGGAATGGATACAATTATCGTTTACACTGGGTTATCAACCAAGGAAGAAGTCGCCCGTGAAAAGGTCCAACCAACCCATCAAATCGATTCGTTAGATGAATGGCAAGTATCTGATGAAGAAAAATAATTTGATTTTACTAAGAGATATGATTGTGATTGGAATTGCAGTTGTATCTCTTTCAATTTTTATGACAGTTAATTTTACGGGATTATATCATTTCTTTGTCGTGCGTGATCACCTCGGACGGCTCGTAGGATTGAGTAATCATGAATTAATGATCAACTACCGTCATTTAATTAGCTATCTTCAATGCGGATGGATCCATCATTGGCAAACAAGTCTCCTTTCCTCATCAAAGGGATTGACTCATTTTGCAAATGTGAAACAGTTGATTGAGTTTAATAATGTCGTTTTGATGATTTTTGGAATTTTAGCGGGAATCGTAATTAGGAACCGCATAAGAAAGCATCAGATGTGGCAGTTGATTTTACCCGTTAAGATGGGACTGACTTTATTAGGGACATTTGTATTTATTTTAGTGATTGCCTTCAATCGGATTTTTATTTTGTTTCATGAAGTTTTATTTCGAAATCGAGATTGGATCTTTAACCCGCAAACCGATCCAATTATTAAAGCTCTTCCAGAAAGCTTTTTTGAAGCGTGTTTTCTTTTAGTATTTTTAATTTGGGTTTTAGCGGGGTTAGGTCTAATTTGGTATGGTAAACATGAATTAAAAAAAGCAAGATGAACAAACATCTTGCTTTTTTTTGTTAGGCTTTCTTTTTTGATAATTTTGCTTTGATCGCACTGAAAATTGCTGGTAAAACTGAAACAACAATGATTGCGATCACGATCAATGAGAAGTGTTCCTTTACAAATGGGAAGTTACCGAAGAAGTAGCCGCCACCACAGCAAAGGATGACCCAGCCGATCGCACCTAAGACATTGTACCGAATAAAAGTTGAATATTTCATTCCACTTCCGCCAGCAACAAATGGGGCAAATGTTCGGATAATTGGCATGAAACGGGCAAGTGAAATTGCGATTCCGCCGTGTTTTTCAAAGAAGGCTTCGGTTCGATTGAGGTCGTCTTCCTTAATGAAACGTCCAAAAAATGAATTTTTTGTAAGATGTTTTCCAATTGTTTTTCCAATCGTAAAGTTTAACGAATCACCTGCAATTGGAGCGATTAAGAATAAAATTACGAATGTCCAAATGTGAAGGTGATATTCCGGATTAGCTGCAAGAGCGCTTGCGGCGAATAGCAATGAATCCCCGGGAAGAAATGGGAGAATCACTGCACCAGTTTCAATAAAGATAATTCCGAATAAAATTAAGTATGTCCAGTCGCCAAATTGATTTACGATGGCAACAAGGTGTGAATCAATATGTAAAACAAAATCAATAAATTGTGAAATTAAATGCAAAATATCCCTCCAAAAATTTTAGTGATACTAGAAGTATACCTTTTTAATGGAGGGATGACAATTAAGTTTATTCAACGTTAAAGTTTTTCATTAACTGAGTACTGTGAGTTGGCTGCCGTTTTTCAGGATAAATTGTTTCAAGGGCATGGTTGATTGCGACCGGTGCTTGGCCAAACCCACAAGCAATTAAATCAACGCAACCTTCTTGATATGCATTATCACCAATTGCATAAACGCCCTTGATCGATGTTTGCTGGGTACTGTCGACTTTAATTTGATTATGAGCTGTTTCAAGATTCCACTTTTTTTGAACCGAAGTGTCCGTTTTAAAACCGTAGTTTACAATCAATGCATCGGCAAGAAGCGTTTGATATTCGTCTTTTGTTCGTGAACGTTTAAGTCGAATTTGCGTTTGATTACCTTGATGTTCAAGCCCATCGATCATATACGGAGTTAGGATTTCAACATTTGCGAGTTCTTTGATTTTACTGATTGAACTTTCAAGGGCACGGAACTGATCACGTCGGTGAACAAGTGTAACTTTTTTAGCAACTTTACTTAGTTCAATCGTCCAGTCGGCGGCTGAATCGCCACCTCCGGCAATAACTACGTTTTTATCTTTAAACATCAAGATGTCAGGCACACTGTAAAAGAGCGAAGTATTTTCAAAGTTAGCGGCATTTTCAACTTTAAGTTTTCGCGGTTCAAATGCGCCGACTCCGGTTGCAAGAATAATTGATCGTGAAAGGGTCGTTCGTTTATTTGTTTGGATATGGAAAATTCCATCGTCATCTTTTTCAAATTTTTCAACGGTTTCGTTAAGGTGAATTTCAGGTTTAAAGAAACCAGTTTGTTCTTTTAAGTTTGAAATTAAGTCAGTTCCAGAAATTTTAAAATATCCGGGAACGTCGTAAATCTGTTTTGCGGGGAATAGAGCAGTTACTTGGCCGCCAACTTCAGAAAGACTTTCAATAACTTGAGTTTTAGCTTGACGCATTAATGCATATGTTGCTGTAAATAACCCAACTGGACCTGCACCAACGATTGTAATGTCATAAATTTCATTTTCCAAAATCCTCACCATCCATCTTTAATTGTTCTCTAAGTTTGTTATACTACATATTAGAAAAATTTGAAGGAGATGTCCATATTGAATTATCCACAGTTGAACCTTGAAAATGAAAAGGGACCAAAAGCAACGATCAAGACAAACTATGGTGAGATGCAATTTCAACTTTTCCCTGAAATTGCACCGAAAGCAGTTGAAAATTTCGTTGGATTGTCAAAAAAAGGTTATTATGATGGGGTGATCTTTCACCGAGTCATTAAAGATTTTATGATTCAGGGCGGCGATCCAACTGGAACCGGAATGGGTGGTAACAGTATCTGGGAAAAGCCATTTGAAGATGAATTTTCAAATCATGCCTTTAATTTAAGAGGAGCATTGTCAATGGCCAATGCTGGCCCTGGAACAAATGGAAGTCAATTCTTTATTGTTCAAAATGAGAATCTTGATCCGATGATGATCAAGGAAATGAAGGCTGCAAGTTATCCGGATGAAATTATTGAAAAGTATCGTGAAGGCGGGACTCCATGGTTAGACCACCGGCACACGGTCTTTGGTCATTTAATTTCGGGATGGGATGTTCTTGATAAAATTGCAAATGTAAAAACCCTTCCTGGAGATAAGCCTGAAAAAGATGTAGTTATTGAAGGCATCACAATTGAGGAATAGTTATGGATTATCGAATTGGAATGGTTCTGACAGGAAGAGTGACCGGGATTCAACCCTATGGAGCGTTTGTTTTATTAGATGACAATACTCAAGGATTGATTCACATTTCCGAGTTAAAGCATGGTTTTATTTCAGATGTCAGTGATTATTTAAAAGTTGGTCAGATGGTTAAGGTAATGATTGTTGATATTGATGAGTATACAGGAAAGATATCATTGTCATTACGCTGTTTGGAACAGCCATTTAACTTTAAATATAATCGTGATGAGATCGCTCATCGGTATAAAAAATACTGGAGTAATCGGCATGTTGAAGAAGGATTTAAGCCAATCGCCGAGCGATTAGATGGCTGGGTTGAGGATGCTTTGGAAGATATAAAAAATGGAAAATAAAAAAAGTTCTTGACCTTTAGAATAAATTCAGATAATATAATAAACGTTGTTGAGATTTGATCTTATCGCTTCTTGACAGTGTTTATTTTTTTGATAAACTATTAAAAGTCGGCAGTTGATTTTGTTAAGAAAAAAGTTCTTGACATCTTCTGATTGCATGATAAAATATCAAATGTTGTCTGTTAAAAGACATTGATATGAAGTAGATCTTTGAAAACTGAACAATGTTTCGACACACAAATGTGCAGGACAATTCATGAAAATGAATGCAAAAACATTTGCGAAGTCAATTCGCTAGTAATTAC